>MDTG01398326.1_pt1 | contig 23001 bp, 18 predicted proteins | sample 811421 | NCBI WGS metagenome assembly MDTG01 (sample SAMN05326645, study PRJNA326480) | marine metagenome | isolation source: seawater | place: Pacific Ocean: South East | collected 2011
GACTATATAGAGAAGAGTTTGAGAAAGATGCCTGTGGCATTGGCTTTATTGCCCAACTTAAGAACCAGCCATCGCACAGCCTGGTAGCCGATGCGCTTAAGATGTTGCACCGAATGGAACACCGGGGAGGTGTGGCGGCCGATGATAAGACGGGCGATGGGGCTGGTATTCACACCCAAATACCCCATGCATTTTTTAGCCAACTGGCAGCCAAAGAGGGCGTTCAACTTCCTGACAAAGAGCACTATGGTGTAGCTATGCTGTTTATTCCCTCCTCAAATACTGCTGATTTCTTTAGCTTGCTTGAGGAGGCTCTAACGGAGTTAAACCTGGCGTGCGTATGGAAAAGGAGGGTACCTACCAACGGAGTAAAACTTGGTGATTTTGCTCGTAGCAACGAACCGGAGGTTTGGCAGTATTTCATAAGGGGAGAGGCCGGCTCTGGAATAGATTTAAACAGAAGGCTCTATTTGTTCAGAAAACTGTGTGAACATAAAGCTGCTATGCTTGAGGGCGGAAGAGCATTTTACATGTCTTCCTGTTCGGTGCATTCCATAGTTTACAAGGGGGAGTTGCGCACCTGGCAGCTCGATGAATACTACCCGGACCTCTCCGCGCCACACTTTACCTCTGCCTTTGCCATAGTTCATTCGCGCTTTTCAACCAATACGTTACCCGAGTGGCGATTGGCCCAGCCCTTTAGGTATATCGCCCACAACGGAGAAATTAACACCATAAAGGGCAACATTAATAAAATGAAGTCAAGAGAAGCTCTTTTCAGATCGGCCCATTTCAGCCAAGAAGAGCTAAAGGTATTGCTGCCGATATGCCAGGCTGAGTTTTCTGACTCGGCCAACCTCGACATGGCCGTAGAGTTATTAGTAATGGGAGGAAGAGAAATTGAGCGTGTTATGGCCATGCTTATTCCTCCGGCATGGAGAGAAAATTTGGCCCTTAGCCCCGAACTAAGAGCATTTTACGATTACCACGCTACCTTTTTGGAACCATGGGATGGTCCGGCTGCCGTATGCTTTACGGATGGAAACAAAGTAGGGGCCTGCATAGATCGCAATGGCCTTAGACCTACGCGATATACCCTAACAAACGATAATCGCCTCATATTTGCATCAGAAACCGGTATTGTAGAGGTGCCTCCTGAAAATGTATTGAAGAGAGGTAAGCTAAAACCCGGTCAAATGCTACTGGTCAATTTAGTTGAGCACAGTTTTGAAGAAGATGCATCTATTAAAAAACGACTAAGCAGGGCCAGTGACTATATAGGCTGGAACAAAAAGCTAATTATCAATGAGTCCGAATTGGGTGAACCATTCCAATCCAACGCCCACCGAGCGGCCCGGCCTGAACCCTCAGACCTCCTTAAGGCCCAGTTGCTGTTCGGATACTCCAAAGAAGACATTAAGTACATACTAAAGCCTATGGTGGCCAGTGGTTCAGAGCCCATAGGCTCTATGGGAAACGACAGCCCATTGGCCGTATTTGCCAGGCGAAATGCTCACCTTTCCAATTACTTCAAGCAGCTTTTTGCCCAAGTGAGCAACCCGGCCATAGACCCCATTCGCGAAAAGGCCGTGATGTCTTTGGCGGTTTACCTGGGGCAATCCAATAATCTACTGGAAGACAATGACCCCACATCTCGAAAAATAGTACTTGAACAACCCGTTCTCACTTCACAGAAACTGGATAAATTAAGGAATGGACCACCTGAAGGGTTCAACAGTCAGTGTCTTAAAGCTTGTTACAATCCTGAGAAGTATGCACTCAAAGAGGCTATTGAACAGAAAGCGAAAGAAGCGGCCCAGTGGGTAAGGGCCGGAGCAAACCTCCTGGTATTGAGTAATAAACCACAGCCTAACCAGCTTTCCATTCCTTCGCTGCTCATTACCGGAGCAGTACACCACCATTTAATCAAAGAAGGCATTAGGGCAAGAGTAAGTCTTATTATTGAGGCCGGAGATGCTACAGAAACCCATCATTTTGCTACGCTTATTGGCTATGGAGCCTCTGCTGTTTGTCCGTATTTGGCTATAGACACCATTCGCTCGCTAACAGAGCCAGAACAAGAAGAGCAAGCGGTGAGTCAGTATATAAAGGCCATTGGCTATGGATTAAGGAAAATTCTTTCCAAAATGGGTATCTCCACCCTTCAGTCCTACGAAAGCGCTCAAATCTTTGAAATACTTGGCTTGAATGATGAGGTGGTGAACCTATGTTTTAAAGGAACCCCTTCACGTATTGGTGGAAAGGGATTTGAAGAGCTAGAGCAGGAACTAATACAAAATCAGCAGCTCACCCGTTCGGTTACTAACTCCGGAAGTGCATTGGCCGATGGAGGAATATACCAGTGGAGGGTAGAAGGAGAAAAACACCTTTTCAACCCAAAAACCATTCACTTGCTCCAAAAATCAACCCGTTTGAATGATCAGGAGCTTTTCAGAGCCTATTGCAGAGAGATAGATCAGCAAGAAAGTGCCCATGTAACGTTGAGAAGTCTGTTCGACTTCAGGGAATCATCAGCCATTGATTTAAAGGAGGTTGAACCAGCCAGCGAAATAATGAAACGTTTTGCAACCGGGGCTATGTCTTTTGGTTCCATTTCGGAGGAGGCTCACACTACCATTGCCAAAGCCATGAACCTGATTGGAGCCAAGTCGAATAGTGGAGAGGGAGGAGAAGATGCTTCGCGATTCACGCCCGGAAAGGATGGATTATTGGCAAGATCGTCCATAAAACAGGTGGCCAGTGGCCGTTTTGGGGTTACCACTCATTACCTTATCAATGCCGATGAGCTACAAATAAAGGTAGCTCAAGGAGCAAAACCGGGAGAAGGAGGCCAACTCCCCGGACTAAAAGTTGATGAAAACATAGCCCGCATTAGGCATTCTACTCCGGGTGTAACCCTTATTTCTCCACCACCACACCACGATATTTATTCCATCGAAGATCTTGCACAGCTCATTTTCGACCTTAAAAATGTAAATCCAAAAGCGGAAGTGAGTGTGAAACTGGTAGCAGAGGCAGGAGTAGGAACCATTGCGGCCGGGGTGGCCAAAGCCAACGCAGACACCATACTTATTTCAGGCCACGATGGAGGCACCGGGGCTTCCCCTCTCAGTTCCATTCAACATGCCGGCATCCCTTGGGAAATTGGTCTGGCAGAAGCACACCAAACGCTCATGCGCAATGGTCTGCGCAACCGTATTAAGCTACAAACCGATGGTCAAATAAAAACAGCCAGAGACCTGGCCATAGCCACTATGTTGGGCGCTGAAGAATGGGGTGTAGCCACGGCCGTGCTGGTGGTAGAAGGCTGTATAATGATGCGCAAGTGCCACCTCAATACCTGCCCGGTTGGTATAGCTACTCAACGTCCTGAATTAAGGCGGCTCTTTACCGGTGAAGTAGATCATATTGTAAACTTCTTTAGGCTCATGGCCGAGGAGTTACGCTATATTATGGCCCAATTGGGGGTTAAGACGGTTAATGAACTGGTTGGCCGAACAGACCTACTGGCATTTAATAAGGACAAAGCCATTAGCAAAGGAGGTAGGGTAGACCTCAGTGCACTTTTAGAAAATCCATTAGCTACAGAAGGGGCTCCTCAGCATAAAACAGTACAGCAACCTTCACGAATTGACCACGTGCTCGATGTAAAGCTCATTGAGTTGGCTCAGCCTACCTTTCGCCATGGAGAACGAGTACGGTTCGAACAATTCATTCATAATGAAAACAGAACCACCGGGGCTATGCTTTCCGGTTCTTTTACTCAAAAATTCGGACCGCAAGGCCTGCCGGATGGCACCATTACAGTAGACTTTAGCGGTACGGCCGGCCAAAGCTTTGGAGCTTTTCTAGCCCATGGTATCACCTTTAACCTGGAAGGGGAGGCCAACGACTATGTTGGCAAAGGACTCTCCGGTGGTAAACTGGTAATATACCCTAAGCCGGAAACTACGTGCAAGGCGGCCGATAATGTACTAATTGGCAATGTGGCCCTGTATGGTGCTACCCGAGGAAGGCTCTATGTGAATGGACAGGCAGGAGAACGATTTGCCGTTAGAAATTCTGGAGCCAGTGCAGTGGTAGAGGGGGTGGGCGACCACGCCTGCGAATATATGACCGGAGGCCGGGTAATTGTTTTAGGTGAAACCGGAAAAAACTTTGCAGCCGGAATGTCTGGTGGAATAGCCTATGTATATGCGGCCAACTTTGACTTTGAATCGTGTTGCAATTTGGAGCTTGTTCAGCTCGAATACCCCGAGGAAGATGATTTTAACTTCCTGCATATGATGTTAGAGAAGCATCATCGATACACCAATAGTGTAAAAGCTATTGAACTGTTGAGTCAGTGGCCTTTGGCCAAAGCAGACTTTGTAAAGGTTATTCCTACAGAATATAAAAGAGTAATGGCTCAAAAAAGAGACTTCAAAAATGTGATGGCATAATGGGAGATATACAAGGATTTTTAAGATATGGCAGAGAACGCAAAAACAAACAGGCTGCCAGTCAAAGACTACAGCACATCAAGGAATTTGTAGAACCCTGGAACGAACAACAATACCATGAGCAAGCCGCCCGCTGCATGGACTGTGGTGTTCCCTTTTGTCATCAAGGTTGCCCGTTGGGCAATAAAATACCCGACTTTAATGATGCCGTATATCGTGGGCAGTGGAAGGAGGCCTGGGAGGTGCTCAAGAGTACCAACAACTTCCCGGAGTTTACCGGTCGAATTTGCCCGGCTCCTTGCGAGGCTAGTTGTGTTTTAGGTTTAAACAACGCAGCAGTTAACATAGAACATATTGAACTCGAAATTGCTGAAAGAGCCTTTCAGGAAGGCTGGGAACATGCCATTGTTCCGTCCGATGATACAGGATATAGAGTTGCTGTGGTGGGTTCAGGGCCTGCTGGTTTGGCAGCTGCGGAAGAACTGCGCAAGCAAGGACATTCAGTAACTGTCTTTGAACGTGATGAAGCCCCCGGTGGGCTTTTGAGATTAGGCATTCCAGACTTTAAATTAGATAAAACCGTAATCGATCGTAGAATAGAACTGATGCAAAGGGCAGGCATTGACTTTTGCTGCAACACTGAGATAGGAAACGATATTAGCGTGACAGAGCTAGAAGAGAGGTTCGATGCTATTGTGCTTTGTGTTGGGGCAACGGTGCCCCGAGACTTACCCATTCCGGGTAGAAGCCTAAGCGGAGTCCATTTTGCCATGGATTTTCTGAGTCACCAGAATCGTTTGATTTCCGGAAAGGTAGATCGGATATCTCCCGAGTTGAATGCCAAGAATAAGAAGGTGTTAGTGATTGGGGGGGGAGATACCGGAGCCGACTGTGTGGGGACAAGCAACAGGCAAGGGGCGTTTTGTGTTACCCAGATTGAGCTAATGGAAAAACCACCGGAAGAGCGTACTGTAACCAATCCATGGCCTGAGTGGCCCATGACCTTGAAAACATCAAGTTCGCACGAGGAAGGAGTAGCAAGAGATTGGTCTGTGCTTACCAAACGGTTTATTGGAGAAGATGGAAAGCTCACAGGAGTGGAAACGATAAGAATACGGTGGACAGATAAAGCGAAGTTTCGGTATGAAGAAATTCCCGGTTCTAAAGAGGTGATTGAGTGTGATTTGGCCTTTCTGGCAATTGGTTTCGCGCATCATGAAAAGAGCCTTTCTACCCTGTTTGGCCTTGAGCTAGACCCGAACGGCAATGTAAAAACTACTGGCTTCAAGGCATTAAAAAAGACGGGAGAAACCAGTCGGTCAATGATCTTTGCCGCAGGTGACTGTAGAAGAGGTCAGAGCCTGGTAGTTTGGGCTATTGCAGAAGGTAGAAGAGCGGCAATGGCTGTGAATAATAGCCTTGAGAAGGCCGCTCTGCAAGCGTGAAGATGGCATGGCAGAGGCCACTGGTTTTGAAATGAGGTATTTAAAGCACCGGCTAATTTTGCTCAGTTTTTATAGGCGAAGCATAAATAAAGAGGGTTAAGAAGCTCAAAAACCACAGGGCAAAGCCAATGCCCACAGCGGTTTTGGTACTAGCGGAACTTGTGTCGTTTGGTATTTCAGGGATTAGAAACGTGAATAATGAAAAGAGTATTGCCAATGAGGCAAACATTAGCTTTTGGCGGGGATAATTTTTGGAGATAATGAGTCCAATGAAATAGCATGGGTTAGCTAACCTAGCCAGACCAAAGAATGAAAGATCGAAAATTCCTATCCATCCAAGAATCAGGCAATGAAAACCCAATAGGTCATTGAACCAGAAGGCTGGCATAACTAGTGAGACTATGTAGAGAAGAAATGAAATTTCGCTGAGCGTATATTTACCTATGGCTTTCATTAATTGCCCAGTAGTGGAAGGTGTTTAATTTTATGGTAGTTAAGGGCCATTTGTATACAGTGCTTTAGCGCTTTATAAGGAAAAGGGCTAGTTAAAGGTAAAACAATGGATCGGTTACCTTCAAATTGAAGGGCCTGATCATACAGGGTCCTGAAAGTGGGAACCAAACGAGAGGTGCACTTAAAGTATACGGCTACTTTATCGGCTGCTTTTGGTTTCCAGTCCATTCTAACTGTACTGCCTTTTGCGGTAAGGTAGCTGGGTTCTCCCCACTTTAGGGTTTCTTCCAATTGGCTTAGACCTTCAATTTCTGTGGCGGCTTCTATTAAAAGACTCCGTAGGTTAGACATTCTGAGCCGCACTTCATCAGGATAAGCAGAGAAAACATTTAATACACGCGGGTCTGTTACAATAATCATACAACTACTTTTTGGTTGGGGGCGTAGGCCACTTCGTGCAACTTTATCATTTCAGTCAATGCTTTATTGTAGATTCTGTCCAGCCTGTTTTTGATATCGGCCAACTGAAATCTAAACAGTTGTATTTTTTCAAAGTTGAGTGTGTTTTGGGAGATAAAGGCCAACTGTTCTTTAAGCAGAAAGCTTTTAAGTTTGGTTTCTGAAACATGACTCAAACGCGGAATCTCTACATGATCAGCCTTTAGTAGCAGTTCTTCAACCTGTAAATAAATTTTACGCAAGTCATGAGCTATCATGGCAATTTCACCATCGGTAATGCGCTTCTTGCTAATGATGTGTTGTATTTGCTCCTCCAATTGGTTTTGACAGTCTAGTAGCGTTGAGTAGGTAAGATTTAGTGAACGAATGAACCTGTAGATGCCCAGCAGCTCATCGGTAGATAAATGATTTTCGTTGTAATAGGCTAGTACCTTTGTGAGCACTTTAGTGTCTTCTTGCTTGTACCATTCATGGTCTTTCTCCATAACTTTGACCAACTCAGTATATTCTTTCTTTAGAGCTTCTTTATCCTTTTTAGAGTCATTGGAGGCTTTTAAAGACCATTTCTGATCGACTGTTTCCATAGATTGCACCACCTCAATTATACGATTTTGGTTTTTGGCAATAGCCGCCATCTTCTGTTCAAATTCCTTCCCCCAAAGCTCAACCTCCTCGAGCCCTTTTGAGCCGTTAACAAGGGTTTCCAATTCCTGCTCTTCGGGAATATGAATGTTTCGAGAATTATAAAAGCCCAAATAATGCTCAGGAAACTCCCCCTCAGAAAGTTCTTGTTCAATAAACTTCTGAACCTCACTGGCAGGACTAATCTCCTGTGGCTTCTCTCCAAAATATAGGGCATAGAAATTTGAGGTAACTTTTTCAGCCAGTTCATCTTTGTTACTAAACAGAATCCATGGGCTTCGGTCGTCACTGGTACCCTTCACGTAGTTCTTCTTGGCATTTCTTTCTCTCAGAAAGTTAGAGGGGTGACTGGCATACATTTGGGGCGCCTCCTTGTCTTTATCTCCTTCAAAAAGCCAATATTCTGATGTATCCGAGTTTTTCAGTCGGTATTCAAGAAGTGTCTCCCGAAAGGCAGGGTGCTTCTTTTTAAAAAAGGAAAAACATTCGGACTGATGATGAAAGATGTTGTTGGTAAAAAGATGCTCATCGCGGGCATCAACCAGCTTAGAAATGACCACATTCATCACTTCAGACGCAGAACCCAACCGATACAAGCCATTGATTATTTGGTTGCTACCGGTTACACTTACGGCCACCAGGTCGGCATTAAATTCCATTTGCCGCAAAAGCGAGGCGTGCAGAGCGTTCAACCCCTTGTATAATAGACTCATGAGGAAACGAACCAGCCAAATAATGGGCATGAGCAGCCACGCAAAAATGGAAAAACGAACGTCTAAAGATTGCCACTTTTCTAATGTTTCGTCCCATTTGTCTCGTTCATACACCATGTCATGAATGATTTTATTGGCCATATATACATAGCTTCCCAGCTTCATGCTGCTTTGTGCAAAATGGCCAAACTCATGGGCAATTACCGCTTTGAACTCGCTGAGATTGATACTGTTTACCAGTCCAAGGCCAATCAAAAGGTTTTTGCGGCCGGGAAAAAATAGACTAAAAACGGTGCTGTTGTAGAACACCGAGGCATTGATTTCATGGTTCACAAATATCTTTTTAGGAAAAGGCGCACCAACTTCATCGCTCAATTGCCGGATAAACTGAAAGAGCTTTGGATGGTCTCTTTCCTTTATTTCCACATGGTCAGTACCACTTCCAGAGTTTTTCTTGAAGATAAACTTGAGAAGAAATAAAAAAAGCATGACTGCCATACCTGCCATACCAAACTTGAGTAGCAAGTGCCAATGGTTAAATTTTTTGGGTAGAGGAAAAGTAATGATCTCGTAAATGAGATTGACTGAGCCCACTATCATGGCCAAGTAAACCAGAATAAAGACCAGAATAGCGATGAGGTTGATGAAAATCTGTAAACGATATTGACCGGATAATTTGGTGAGATCATCTTTGAAAGCTTTAGGGCTTTCAGGATAAAACGATTGTGACATGCTTAAAAAAATATAGCATAAAGTATGGAGTTATTGGCAGAATTGAAAGCGATGACAAAGGCAATTGTTCTATGTGGTGTGCCAATGAAAAGGTACTGTCCAACCTCTAATTCTACAGATAGCCTCTCTTTAACGTAGTGAATGCAGCATCAAAAAGTCAAAAAAAGCTCATTCTTAATTTGTTTGTATGCAGACGGGCTGATTCTAAAACTCCTCACTATTGAATATCAGAGACTTAAAAACCCCTGAACCTGTCTTGGTTACAGACAGGTTCAGGGTGAGTTTTAATTGACACTTGAGGTAACCTCCGTTTGGTGTGATGAAGCCCGCCTATACCTGAGTGACTTTCCACTTACCTTTCTTAAAAAGAATAATAGAAACCACTGCAATCAGCATTTCTGAAATAGTTATGGCTCCAAAAACGCCAATAGGCCCCCAGTCTAAATAAAGAGCAGCCAGGTAAGCCAGGGGTATCTGAAACAGCCAGAAACAAAAGAAATTAATTATGGTTGGAGTTTGGGTGTCGCCAGCGCCATTAAAAGCCTGAGTAACCACCATGCCATAAGCATAAAACACATAGCCTGCTGTGATTACCTGCAAGCTCAATGCACCGTAAGTGATTACATCGTCCACATCGCTAAACCAACTGATAATTTGTTGGGCCATAAGCAAATACACCAACGATATGAGCACCATAAAAATGGCATTGTACTTACTTGTTTTCCATACCGAGGCTTCTGCACGTTCCGGTTGTTTGGCTCCAAGGTTTTGTCCAACCAAAGTTGCTGCTGCGTTACTCATTCCCCACGAAGGCATAAGGGTAAACATCATTACACGAATGGAAATGGTATAACCGGCCAGCACATCACTACCAAACTCAGACATTATGCGCATTAGAAACACCCAGCTGGAAGTACCAATGAGAAACTGGCCTATACCTCCCAACGATATTTTAATGAGATTGAGCATCACCTTTGCTTTCCACACAAAGTCTCTGATACTCAGTTTTATTCTGCTCCATCCAAAGAAAAGAATGGTAAACTGAGCGATCACTGCTACACCTCGACCAATGGTGGTGGCTATGGCTGCTCCTTCCACACCATAGGCCGGTATGGGGCCCAGGCCAAAAATGAAGATGGGATCCAGAATAATATTGAGACCATTGGAAATCACTAAAGCCCACATAGCCACAGAAGCATCTCCGGCACCACGAAAAATGGCATTGATTAGGAAGAGTAGCATAATGGTAATGTTACCACCTATCAATATGCGGGTATAGCCGTAGCCTTCTTCTATAAGAGAAGCCTCACCACCCATAAGCCCCAAAATTTCTTTGGGGTAAATAATGCCTATGGCACCAATAACAATGGAAATGATAGTGCCGAGAATGATGGCCTGTACGGCCGCTTCAGCAGCGCCTTTTTTGTCTTTCTCGCCAGTTCTTCTGGCCACTACCGCTGTTGCCGACATACTTAGACCAATGGCCAGAGCATACAGCAGCGTAATTACCGATTCGGTTAAACCCACAGTAGCTACGGCATTTACAGATACTCTGGAAACGAAAGCTATATCGACCAGGGCAAACGTAGACTCCATGAGCATTTCGAGGATCATGGGTACTGAAAGCATGAAAATGGCTTTTCTAATGCTGCCGGTGGTGAAGTCTTCTTCATTGCCGCGTATGGCAGCAATTAGGTATTGAAAATACCTCTTGAATTTATTTTGAGGAATAGATGTCATTGTTGAGAATTATGAAAAGTAAAAAGTAAAAAAGAGTAGGCGACCGGGAGATTACCCCAGGTTCAGAACCAGTGCACGGACGGCAAGTATGGTAGATGTAATTCTCATAAAATCATGATGCTTGCAAAGCAAAACTAATTTTCCAAAAAGTCCTAAAGAAAATTAGGTTTTGAGTAATATTTCTTTCAGGTGTTGCATTCCGGAAGACGCTTTGTCTTCAATATAACTTACTTCTCTGCCCAAATAGGAGGGTGGTCGTTTAGGGTCTACCAAATAAATCGGGCAATGAGCCGGAGTGTATTGCACCAAACCAGCTGCAGGATAAACCTGCAAAGAGGTGCCAATCACAAGAAAAACATCGGCATTTACAGTTTCTTCAATAGCCGGTTCCATCATGGGAACTGCTTCACCAAACCACACAATATTTGGTCTGAGCTGACTGCCTTTTTCGCAAAGGTCGCCAATGTTTAGCTGCCAGTCGTCTAGCGTGTATATAAGGCGCTCATCAATGCTGCTGCGCGATTCAAACAATTGACCATGCAGGTGGATGACATGGGTTGAGCCGGCTTTTTCATGCAGGTTGTCTACATTTTGAGTAATTACTGTGACTTCAAAATGCTGTTCTAATTCGGCCAATATTTTATGGGCTGCATTGGGCTGTGCATTGAGGGCTTGCTTTCTACGTTCGTTGTAAAACTTGAGCACCAACTCCGGGTTTCGTTGCCATGCCTCGGGAGTAGCCACTTCAGTTACATCGTGCCCTTCCCAAAGGCCATCAGAATCGCGGAAGGTCTTAAGGCCGCTTTCCGCACTTATTCCGGCTCCTGTCAATGCTACCAGTTTCTTCATACTGCAAGAGTTAGCCAATGCCCAGCTCCACTTTGTTTTTCTCAAAAACGTTAATAATAAATTGGATATGGTCGTCTAGTTCTACTCCTAAAAGCTTAACACCTGTTTCTATTTCGTCTCTTTCTACTTTAGCTGCAAAGCTCTTTTGCTTGAGTTTTTTCTTAACCGATTTGGGAGTCAGCCTGTCAATTCCTTGTGGTCTTACCTGGCAGCAGGCTATAATAAATCCGGTGAGTTCATCGCAGGCCAATAGTGCTTTATCAAGCAAAGTCTCATAGCTCACACCCCATTTGGTGTAGTGGGCAGCTATGGCATGGGCCATTGTGTCTTCGCCTTTCTCTCTTAACAGGGCCACAATTTTATGAGGGTGTTCTTCAGGAAATGCCTCGTAGTCAGCATCATGGAGCATGCCCGTTATTGCCCATTGCTCCGCATCCTCGCCAAAATGCTCTCCATAAGCTTCCATAACCAGCTCTACACTTCGGGCATGCCGCAGTAGGCTTTCAGTCTTAGTCCAGTTTTCGAGTATAGTTCTTGCTTCTTTTCTGTTCATTTGAGGTGTTTTTCGAAAAAGGCTACGATGGTTTCTTTGAGTTCTTCGTTCAGTGGTAGATCCGGGTTTGTATAAGATGCCATGTTTTTATTCTTATCGGCCGGAGCATTCTTAAGAATGTGGTTCATACCATCAATTACTTTGAGTTCTGCCCTTTCATTGGCAATCTGCAAGCGTTGGGCATCATCTACAGTCACTTGTAAGTCGGTGCTGCCCGCCACCACCAATATGGGGATTTCGAGTTTTTCCATTTCAACCAATGGGTCGTACTTCATCCATGAAATCATGAAGGGCTGTACGCTCGGCCTGAAAACACTGAGCAAATAGGGCGGTATATTTTCAACGGTTTTGCCTTGCTCCAATTGGGCAAAAATGCTTTTGGCTTCTTCTACAATGTTCGATGGGTTGAAGGGGTTGGACTTGATTTGGAGCATAATGGTTTCATCGATAGTAAGGGATGGCCCGGCCAATGAGGCAAAAGCTTTAACACCAGGCTCTTGAGAAATTCGCATACCAATTAGCGAACCCTGCGAATGCCCAATTACTCCAATATTCATAAAGCGTTTGTCTTTTGACAGGTAGTGAAGCCAAGCGCGGGCATCGTCTACAAAATCTTCAAAAATAAGTTCGCTTTCAGAGGTAGGAGTATGGTTGCTTAGACCAAGGCCTCGTTTGTCGAATCGTAAGGAGGCAATGCCATTGGCCGCAAGGGTTTCGGCCAACAACTTGAGGGAGTTGTTTTTGCCTTCTAAGGCTGCCGAGTTGCCATCTTTATCGGTTGGTCCTGAACCCTGAATGATTAGTACTACCGGTAGTTTCTTTTTAGAGCCTTCAGGAAACATAATGGCTCCGCCCAGTTCATGGCCTTCATTTTGGATATGAACCATCTCTTCCTCGAATCGTTGTGCGTGGTTGAGGAATGGGCTAAGGATTAAGATCAGAAAGATTGAAAATGGTATCAGTCTGCTCATAGTCGATCAGTTAGAAAGCTAATGATTTCAATGGAGACTTAAAACAATAAGTAGGCCAATGGGGCCAATGTTACTTCTTTCGGCCTCTGCCTTTTTTGGCAGGCGCATTGGCCGCCAGCTCCAAGCACTCTTCCAAAGTCAACTCTTCTGCTACTTTGTCTTTCGGAATTTTCACATTTTGTTTTCCAACCTTAATATAAGGTCCCCATCGCCCATTAAGTACTTGTACGTCAGGGTTTTCATCGAAGGTTTTGATGAATTTCTCGGCATCGGCTTTTCGCTTGGCTTCTATGAGTTCAATGGCGGTAGTTTCATCGATACTGAGCGGGTCATGTTCTTTACCTAGGGATACAAACTTGTTATCGTGACGGAGGTAGGGGCCAAACCGGCCAATGGCAGCCGTAATGGCTTTGCCTTCAAATTCACCTACTTGCCGAGGTAGTTTAAAAAGCTCAAGAGCATCTTCTAAGGTAATACTCTCTATGAATTGCCCTTTTTTGAGGCTTGCAAATTTCGGTTTTTCCTCACTGTCTTCACTTGTTTCTCCAATCTGAACCAATGGCCCAAATTTACCTAAACGTGCAATTACGGGTTTGCCAGATTCCGGGTCAATGCCTAACTCTCGGCTGCTGCCTACATCGCTGCGCTTAATCTGTTCGGTTTGTTCAACCGTTTGGTGAAAACGACCATAGAAGTTCTTAATCATTTGATCCCAGTTTTGAGATCCGCTGGCAATTTGGTCGAATTCCTCTTCTACATTGGCAGTAAAAGAGTAGTCAATTACATTGGGGAAGTGGTCAACCAGAAAGTCATTCACCACCATGGCAATGTTAGTAGGGAATAGTTTGGCTTTTTCTGCTCCTGTAATTTCGGTCAATGTGTTGGTGTTCAGTTGGTCATTTTTAAATACCAGCTCTTTGTAGTTGCGTTCTACACCATCGCGATTTTCTTTAAGAACATATTCTCGTTTTTGTATGGTCGAAATGGTCGGTGCGTAGGTAGAAGGACGACCAATACCCATTTCTTCCAGCTTTTTCACCAAACTGGCTTCAGTATAGCGGGCAGGAGGGCGTGTAAACCCTTGCCGGGCCTTCATAAACTCTAGCTGAAGCGACTGCCCCACGGTGAGCGGAGGCAGCATGCCTTTAGCTTCTTCGGTCTGGTCATCATCGTCTGTCGATTCGATGTAGACCTTCAGAAAGCCCTCAAATACAACTACTTCGCCCTGAGCAACGAGCTTTTCGCTATTGGTAGAAATACCAATAGTTACGGTTGTTCGCTCAAGTTGAGCTTCGGCCATTTGTGAGGCAATGGTTCGCTTCCAAATAAGCTCATAGAGCCTTTTTTCGTTGTAATCTTTTCCTGCCGAATGTGCCGAGAAATCGGTTGGTCTTATGGCTTCGTGAGCCTCCTGAGCCGATTGCGATTTGGTTTTGAACTGCCTTCTTTTGGCATAAGCTTCTCCAAAAGCCGATTTAATTTCGCTGAGCGCACCCGAAACGGCTTCTTCAGAAAGGTTCACCGAGTCCGTTCTCATATATGAGATTTTACCGGCCTCGTAGAGGCGTTGGGCGAGTGTCATGGTTTGCGATACGGAAAAGCCCAGTTTTCGGCTAGCCTCTTGCTGCAGGGTAGAGGTGGTAAAAGGTGCTGCAGGAGATCGCTTTGCCGGTTTTTTATCGAGCGATTCAATAGTGTAAGAAGCTCCTTTGCAACTTTCCAGAAAAGCCCTGGCTTCTTCTTCAGAATCGAACCGTTTAGGGATTTCTGCTTTCAGTTCTTTGCCGTCTATATCAAAGATGGCCGACACTTTGAAGAAGGAGTTTACCTCAAACTGATCTATTTCTCTCTCTCGTTCTACCACCAGCCGTACGGCTACTGACTGTACCCGGCCGGCAGAAAGTCCTCGTTTAATCTTTTTCCAGAGCACGGGAGAAAGCTCATAACCTACCAGACGATCGAGAATTCTACGAGCTTGTTGTGCATTTACCAGGTCCTCATCAATGGTGCGAGGATTTTCCAGAGCCTTCTGAATAGCCGACTTGGTAATTTCCCTGAAAACGATTCGCTTGGTATGATCTTCTTTAAGCTTTAAGGCCTCTTTGAGGTGCCAGCTAATAGCTTCTCCTTCGCGGTCATCATCACTGGCCAGATAGATCATTTCGGCTTCTTTAGCCAGTTTTTTAAGGTTTTTTATGACCTCTTTCTTGTCGGCTGTAACCTCGTAGGTGGGCTTAAAACCATTTTCAATATCAATGGCTTTATCTCCTTTGGGTAGGTCGCGTACGTGGCCGTAGCTCGATACTACCTTGAAGTCTTTTCCAAGGTATCCTTCTATAGTTTTGGCTTTGGCCGGTGACTCGACAATGACAAGATTTTTCGACATATTCTGGCTAGATTTAAAATTCCGATCGCTTCAAAGATGCGTATAAAACTTTCAAAAAAACAAGCGAAATAAGTTTTCGCCCTATTTTGCATGTATCAATTCAACGGATTGTTCGTTGATGGTCACATAACTGAAGAACTATCTAAATGGTTAGAAATTTATTGCTTATTCGGCACGCAGAGGCCGAGTTTCCCGATGAAAAGAAGAGAGATTTTGATCGTAAACTTAGTGGCAACGGACAAAAGCAGGGTATAATTCTGGGAGGTTACATAAAACAGTTGCCTTTTCAACTAAATGCTATTTATCACAGTCCTGCCCTTAGAACCTTACAAACCAGCCAGCATATTTGTGCCGCACTTACTGAGGTGCCCCGCTTAATGGATGCAGAAGAACTGTATGAAGCAACTGGTAATCTAATGAAGGCTTTTGTGAACAGAATGGATGATAATTTTGAACATGTAGCCATTGTGGGGCATAACCCGGGTATTTCTGATTTGTACTCCTTTCTTAGCGGTAATTATGAGCCTTATGCTCCAGCCACCTGCGCATGGCTTACTTTTGAAGCGGAAAGCTGGGCCCATGTTTCAGGCCATATGGCCATTCAGAAAGACTTTTACTATCCCGGTCAGGCTTCCTGAAAAGCCGTGGCGCTATTAATTTCAAAAATCCTTGCCTTTGAAAAGAAGGAAGGTCTTATTTTTGGCGCATGGCATCATTAGGAAGACACATTATTGTTGAATATTATAACTGTTCTCCAGAGGCACTGAACGATGTGGTTCACATAGAGCAGAGCATGGAAAATGCAGCCGAAGAGGCTGGCGCAACCATCATTAACTCCACCTTTCATCACTTTTCACCCTATGGCGTAAGTGGTGTGGTTGTAATTCAGGAGAGCCATTTGGCCATACATACCTGGCCGGAATATGGCTATGCATCGGTAGACCTCTTTACTTGCGGAGATACCGTAAATCCATGGGTTTCTTATCAAATGCTAAAAGATGCGTTTGAAGCCGGTCATGGTTCGGCTGTGGAGTTGAAGCGTGGAGAAATGGCATTGCTCAAAAGAAGAAACTTTGAAGTAAAAGCCATGCGCGATGAAAGAAGTGCAGAAGATGGGAGCCCAATAAGAACCCGTGATGTATGGTTTACCGAACGCGATGATAAAATAGCCCTTTCATTAAAGCATGATGGAAAGCTTTACGATGTTCAGTCGGATTATCAGCGAGTGGCCGTTTACAATACGCAGGCCTACGGTAACATGCTCACTCTTGATGGTATGGTTATGACCACCGAAGTGGATGAGTATGTATACCACGAAATGATTAGTCATGTGCCCTTACTCACTCATCCCGATCCAAAACGGGTATTGATTATTGGCGGAGGCGATGGTGGTACGGCCAGAGAGGTGCTCAAACATAAACAACTGGAAGAAGTGGTAATGGTAGAGATTGACGATAAGGTGATTGAGGCCAGTAAGTTGCACTTACCCAGTATATCGCAGAGCCTCGATGATCCTAAGCTGAACCTGATTGTTGACGATGGAATTAAGTATGTGAATGAAGCGGCCGATGGCAGCTTTGATCTGGTTATTGTAGACTCTACCGACCCGGTGGGGCCGGCAGAAGGATTGTTTTCCGTGGACTTCTACAAAGAGGTTTATCGTATTTTGAGCGATGACGGCATAATGATTACTCAAAGCGAATCACCAAGGTTCAATAGCAAGGTGTTCAAAGAGATATATCAGACCTACAGGGGTATTTTTGGACAGGACAAGGTGCATTGCTATCTGGCCTATATTCCTACCTACCCAACCGGTATGTGGTCGTTTAGCTATAGCTCTAAGGGCAAGGCGCATCCGCTCAAACAAAAGAGCAAAGAAGAGGTAGAGGCTTTTGCCCAATCGGCAAAACTGAAGTACTACAATGCGGACTTACACCAGGCAGCCTTTGCTTTGCCAACCTTTGTTCGTGATATGATTGGGTAAGCCACTTGCCTATGTTAGAAACACCAATGGTCTAACCCATTTAGTTGGGTTAGATTATTTAGGTCTTAAAAGACAACCCTATGACAAATGCTGATGATTTTAACCCCAATAATGTGGGAGTGAAGGGCACCTTGTTTGGCTTGCCCTACAGTACTGAAGATGCTAAAATTGTGGTTATTCCTGTGCCTTGGGATGTAACTGTTTCCTATGGAGCCGGCACATCTGATGGTCCTGAGGCCATTTTGGAGGCTTCTTCTCAATTAGATTATGAGCAGCCCGATGTAAAGGAAGCCTGGAAAATTGGAGTGGCCATGGCCGAAATACCGGAAGTATGGTATTCTTTGGGCAAAGAGCTAAGGGCCAAGTCAGAACAATATATTGAGTGGCTTGAAGAGGGGAGCGACCCGGAACAGGAAGAGTACATGCTCAAAATTCTTGCAGAGGTGAATAGAGAGTGTGCTCAACTTATGGAATATGTAGAACAGGAATGCACCTACTGGCAAGAGCAGGGTAAACTTACCGTGCTACTGGGTGGAGATCATAGTACGCCTTTGGGCCATATAAGAACATGCGCCAAAAGGCATGCTAATCTGGCCATTTTGCAAATAGATGCTCATGCCGATTTGCGCATAGCTTATGAGGGCTTTGAATACTCGCACGCAAGCATTATGTACAATGCTCTAAAGACTCCAGAGATAAAAAAACTGGTGCAGGTGGGCATTAGAGATTATTGTGAGCAAGAAGCCGAAATGGTCAGAAATTCTAAAGGAAGAATTGTTTCATTTTACGACCAGCTTATAAAAGAACAGCAATACAGGGGTGAAAGCTGGGATGCTATCTGTGAAAAAATTATTGCTGAGTTACCCGATAAACTATACCTCTCTTTCGATATTGATGGCTTAGATCCTAAGTTATGTCCCAACACAGGAACGCCCGTTCCCGGTGGTTTTGAATTCGAACAAGTAATGTATCTCATTAAGAAAGCGGTACAGTCTGGTAAGAAAATAGTAGGTGCCGATCTGAATGAGGTTTCTCCCGGAGAAGATGAGTGGGATGCCAATGTTGGAGCGAGAGCCCTATACCGGGTCATCAATCTGATGGCTATGAGCCAGGGTTTAGTTAAGTACCATTAAGGTACCTATGCCAGTTTCAATAAAACTGGCATAGGTAATTCCTATTTATTCCAATAGATTTTCAACGACCAAATAAATAAATAAGACTAGTAAGAGTATAAGGTACCTTATTTTGTATTTCTCTTTACGTTCAGTTTTAGGGGTTTTTAGAATCTTAATAAGGTCCCAAATAATGACTAAAGAGGCAATTATGAATAAAGGAATAATGAATTTCTGATACATCTCTTTTAATGTTAATGAGCCATACATTCAACAAATTCTGCTACTGCCAAAGCAGTTCCTATCCAGCCAAGCCCCAGTCTAGCAGCGGCTTTTCCTACGGCCTTAATAAGCATTTTTCGAGCTGCGTAGCTACTTAGGTATTTACCCTTTGCCCAATCAATTAGCCTATCAACACCAATTGCACGGAGAGCGCAGTCTTTGATACTTTGAGCATATGCTGTTGAATAAAAAAAGGTTGATTGATTTTGTTCTAGGTTGCTTGAGAGTTGATCGTTAAGCTCTTCAACCCTCACTAATGTTAATGCTAAACTGACTATTTCTGGGTTATCCAGTGAACCGAAAGATTCACCTAATTCTTCTTCTGAAAACCCATATGAATACAATAACTTTAATCCTTCTTCAAGAATTGGAGAAAGCATTTCTTTTGCTCCTTCTTCCGTGATGCCCGCCTCAAATTGGTCGCTAGAGCTTGATCTTGTGGTCAATTCAGATAGTGTTTTTTTAATTTTAACACCTTGATCAAATAAAATTTCTTTGAATGAATCTAAGGCAGCCTCTTGCCTTTCTGTGATAGGCTCTATCTCAGGAGGAGATGTACAGGATTGAATACTATAGGCTAGGCCAAATGCAATGATGTATAAAGAAAACAAACCTCTAACAAATTTAATTGATAAGTTTTTACTTTTAATTAAAGTTTTCATTAGATTATAATTTTAATTAAACATGTTTAAATTTATTTAATTTAGTTATAAAATCATATAATTTATAATTGTTCAATAGGTCTATAAGTATTGATTATTACACTTGAAGCACAGTAAATGAGAAGAGAGATAGCCCTAAAGAGGGAAGTCGATTCGGGCGTTTAAATACTCCAAGCACAATTTCTAGGTACAAAATCTACTGATGTGATTGATCGTGCCTAAATTGTGTTATGACCTGTATCAATCTTAAAGCAATGAGCTAAGAAAATGCTGCTAAGCCTTAGCATGAAAATCATTTCATTGGTAAAGAAACAAGTGTTAATAAATATAATCGTCCGTTTTGATAAAGAACTGTTGGTGAATGGAGCCATATCTGTTATTATAGCGGCTTGACTAAAATCTAGACTTGTGGGCTTAATTCAAGATGCTGTTTCTGGCTTTGCCGGTTGGATATGGGGTGTTCCGCTCCTTATTTTACTCATTGGTGGTGGGCTTTTCTTTATGGTCTACAGCCGGTTTATGCCCTTTCTCTACTTTAAGCACGCCATATTAGTGTTGCTAGGTAAATACGATGAGAAAGACAAAGAGGGACAAATAAGTCATTACGAGGCTCTTTCAACAGCTCTGGCAGCCACCGTGGGCATGGGCAATATTTCAGGAGTTGCCGTGGCCATTACTATGGGAGGTCCCGGGGCGATCTTCTGGATGTGGGTTTCGGCATTTTTTGGTATTGCTACTAAGTTCTTTACCTGTACGTTGGCGGTTATGTACCGAGGGCGAGATTCTGAAGGTGAAGTGAGGGGAGGGCCAATGTATGTTATAACGGAAGGTCTTGGTCAGAAGTGGAGACCATTGGCGGTTTTCTTCTGTATTTTTGCACTAGTGGGGGCCTTACCCATCTTTCAGGCCAACCAACTCACAGCAGCTCTCAATACTGTTTTGGGGCCAAACATTGGCTACGATCCTGCCGATTCGTTTACTTTTTTAGGTGCTCAGATATCTTACGCTTCGCTTACCATAGGTGCAATACTTACGGTATTGGTTTCAACCGTAATTTTTGGAGGAATTAAAAAGATAGGCAAAGTGGCTGCTCGCATGGTGCCTTCAATGGTGGTACTTTACTTTATTTTGGTGGTGTACATATTGCTTCAGAATGTGGGTGAAATTCCGGGGATTTTTGCTGCTATACTCGATGAAGCATTCACCGGCAGTGCCATTTTAGGTGGAGGTGTTGGTGCAGTTATCATTGTGGGAGCAAAACGTGCAGCCTTTTCCAATGAGGCAGGTATTGGTACGGCACCAATGGTGCATGGTGACACTAAAACAGACGAACCGGTAAGAGAAGGGTTGGTAGCTATGCTGGGTCCGGCAATCGATACTTTGCTGGTCTGTACCTTAACAGCGTTGGTTATTTTGGGCACCGGAGTGTATGAAGAATTCGTAGGGGCCGAAGATACGGGCTTGCTGGGGGTTACTCTCACACTTAAGGCATTCAATGCTGCTATTCCCGGTGTTGGGGGATACCTCCTGGGGCTTTGTATTCTGGTTTTTGCGGTAAGTTCCCTGCTTTCCTATTCGTACTATGGAGTAAAGTGTATGTCGTTTATGTTTGGTGCTAAACGAGGTGATTTGTATAACTACATCTACATTGGTACTATCATTTTGGGAGCCGTTACCTCATTGGGTTTTGTAGTAAACCTCATTGACAGTGGGTTTGCTTTAATGGCTATTCCCACCATGATATCGGCCATCATATTAGCGCCTAAGGCATGGGCAGCATCGCAAGATTACTTCGCACGGCTGAAACGGGGTGACTTTAAGCGATAGGGGAATAGCTTTTATTTTCGAAGCAGGCGCTCAAAGCGTTTCGTGTTATAATTGGCCATTCCGGTTTTCTTAACAACTATTTTACCGTCTTTAGAAATTACAAAAGTGGTGGGCACTACTCCCGTTTCATATACTGTGGGCAGCTGGCTGGCAAGTTGATGAATGGGAAGGTCAAACCCTTTGTCGGCTATCCAGTCTTTGGCTTTTTGAAAATCGCGGTCTTCAGAGATCATCAGAAAGACAACATCTTTATCGTCTTTGACTTTTTCGTAAAGCGCATTAATACCGGGCATTTCGGCCACACAGGGGGCACACCATGTGGCCCAAATATTCATAAAAATAGTTTTCCCTTTGAGAGTTTGTGCGCTCACTATCTGACCCGACTCGTTGGTGAATTTAAAGTTGTAGTTGGCCTCTTTTATTGCCATTTCATCTAGTTCCCGTGCGTTCATTATACCGGTATAGAGTACCGCTTGCTGCACTTTTCCAAAGACTTTGGCTTGAGATCCGGTAAGGTAAATGACTGCAAAAACGACCAGAATGATAGCTAATTCAATGAAATCGCGTCTGGTAGGTTTTTTCTTTTTAGGGCCTTTCATGGTATAGTGACAACTTCCGGTTAAACTAAGTTCAAACTATTGACATGAGCAATACATAAGCTTATGGAAATAAATGAAACCTTCGTCAACAAGCTTTGTTAATGTACTGAACTTAGTGGCTATTTTAGAGCGCAAAACCAAAAACGAGATATGAGATTTTTGAAAAACTATTCATTATTAATTGTAGTTGCCCTTATTGTTTCAGCGTGTGGTCAGAAGGAGGGGGTTTATTTTGTGAACCTGACCGATGGTCAGGAAGTGTCTTCCACTGTATTGGTAGAAATGGGAGTAAATGGAATGGAAGTAGAACCTGCTGGTGAAATAAACAAAGGAAAGGGGCATCATCATATAATTATTGATGGCGGTTATATGAAAACCGGAGAAACTATTCCGGCTAATGAAACACATATTCATTATGGGAAAGGCCAAACAGAGGCTACCATTGAGTTAAGCCCGGGTAAGCATACCTTAACTCTTCAGTTCGCAAACGGAATCCATCAGTCGTATGGAGAAGCCTGGAGCAAGACCATTACGGTGAATGTGAAAGACTAGATTAAATTAGTTTATAGGATACATAGTTAGATCACATAGGAGTAATGGGGCCATTTGAGCTGCAAACTGTGTCTGTGCAGCGACTTATATGAACCATTTGTAAAGACACAAATGGGTGAAAAGTGTTGGGTCATGCGCCATGCGACTTAAGTAAATAATCCTAATAGCTATTTACTATATAAAAAGGGGAACAGCCGGTGTGTCTGGCAGTTCCCCTTTTTTATGTAATACCTATAGTTCACACCAATTGCTCATTGGTGAAATACATATGACTAATGAGTGAGTGTAACTGGGTTCAACTCTTAGTTAGCCGCAAAATGGTTTAATTTTATTTTAGGATTACTCAGTTAGATCGCATTTGTTAGATCCAGTATAGCCACAAGCTGTGTCCTCACAGCGTCTTTTAACAGTCATTTGTGAAGACACAAATGGAGGCAAGGTTAAGAAATATACTTCTTGCGACTTAAGTAACCTGAGTTAGATGTAAGTAAGTAGTAAAATATCCCCTCTTAGGACGTCATTGCGGAATTTTCCTGTGAAAACTTCACATACGCAAAGGAAAATATCCGCAATCTCA
>MDTG01116357.1_pt1 | contig 22994 bp, 22 predicted proteins | sample 811421 | NCBI WGS metagenome assembly MDTG01 (sample SAMN05326645, study PRJNA326480) | marine metagenome | isolation source: seawater | place: Pacific Ocean: South East | collected 2011
CGGGGGCTTTTTGCATGTCTGATGCCCGCGAAATTGCCAGCCCGCCGACAGCGGTGGTCTTCGATGTCGGGCGTGTCCTGTTCCGGTGGGACATGCGATGCCTGTTCACACAGCTGATCGCCGACCCGGCCGAGCTCGACTGGTTCCTATCCCATGTCGTGACCGAAGAGTGGCACCATCAACATGACGAGGGGCGCCCTCTGGATGAGATGGTGCCGGAACTGGTTGCGCGTTTCCCGAACTACAGGCCCCAGATCGAGGCATATCGCGCCCGTTTCAACGAGACGATTCCCGGCCCCGTCGAAGGTACTCACGAACTGGCACGCAAGCTCCACGATGCAGGCGTGCCCTTGTTCGCGCTGACGAATTTCGGAGTCGAGTTCTGGAATGGATTCGCTCCTGCAGAGCCTATTTTCGAAGTGTTTGAGGATATTGTCGTCTCCGGGACAGAGAAAGCGGTCAAGCCCGAAGCTGAGATATACGCCATTGCCGAGCATCGGTTTGGCCTGCCGCCGAGACAGTTGTTTTTCATCGACGACAAACCGGCGAATATCGCCTCGGCCCAGGCGCGTGGCTGGCAGGGGCACGTTTTCACCGATGCAAAGGCGCTCGAAGCCGATCTGGCGCGGCTGGGCCTGCTGGGCTGAACCCAAAGAAAAGGCCCCGGCACCCGTGCGCCGAGGCCTTCGCCAGTTTTCCGCCCGGATGGAGAAGGGGCGGGGTTTCGCAGTCACCCGTTGCAGCGGGCCAGTCGCGATTCGGAAAGCACGGAGCCACCTGCACTGAAGCTGAAGACGGTGCCCACTTCGCGGCGCAATTCGCTGCACACGCGCAAGGGACGCTCGCTGCCACGCCGAGCCGTGCAGGTCGTGCCTTCGCAGCGGAACAGCACCCCGCCGGCGATCACTTCAGTTTCGCTTGCGGGTTGCGCCAGTTCGACCGTGTAAAACGCCGCTGCGGGGTGTGCCTGCAATGCGGCAGGGGCCATCGCTGCAGAAACGGCGACGGCGGCGGGAATGGCGAGGTTTATAAGACGTTTCATGATGCAGCTCCTTGCAAGCGGGGATTTACGTTGCGATATGCAACCAGTTGCAAAAGGCGACCTAATTTATCAGGTTTCATAATGCAACTCTTCTTGCAAATATTTTTGGCTTTGGCGCGATTGCCTGTAGGACACGTAGGGAACACAGGAATCTGAATGGGTATAAGAGAACCGCTAGCTGAGATGGGGTGCGGATTGCCGCATGCCCTTGAAGTGATGGGGGAACGCTGGTCGTTCCTGATCCTTCGTGCCGCCTTCAACGGCCTCTGCCATTTTGAGGAATTCTCGCAGGAACTGGGAATCGCCCGCAACATCTTGTCAAATCGCCTCGCCAAGCTGGTGACCAACGGCGTGCTGGAGCGAACCCCCTGCGAGGCGGATCGACGCAAGGTCGAGTATCGGTTGACGGAAAAGGGGCTGGGCCTGCTGCCTGCCATGCTGGCGCTGCGTCAGTGGGGTGAGCGTTATACTGAGGACATCACGCCCAATCTGGTGCTGGTCGATTGCCGCGATGGCCAGCCAGTGCAGCCCATCACCATTCATGCGCAGGATGGCCGTGAGCTGAGCTGGCACGAACTGGGCTGGCAGACGCCTGACAAGATCGGAAAACCGGTGAACCGGCAGGATGGCAGCTATGTGAAAAGCGGCTTTCCGAAAGAGCCGGAGGACTGCTGCTAAGCACGTCGCAGCTATCCCTTTTATCTGATCGCCACTCCTGCTTTCAAAAGGCGCCCGTGTGCTCGGCCAGGATATTCAAACCCAACCCGATCAGCACGATCCCGCCAAATACCTCTGCCTTCTTGCCCAGCGCCGGACCGATGCGCGCGGCGAACCAGTAGGCCGGTGTACACAGCGCCAGCGTTACAACACCGATGACAAGGCACGATAGCCAGACCGGCAGGCTGAACAGTTCCAGCGTCAGGCCTGCTGCGGCTGCATCAATGGACGTGGCAATCGCGGCGCCAATAAGCGCGAGGAAATGGGTGCGAACACTTGTTTCGTTGGCAGCTTCGTCCTCATCATCTTCCAGCCCCTCGCGCACCATGCGATAGCCGAGGAAGGTGAGCAGGGCGAAGGCGATCCAGTGGTCGACGGCTTCCAGCCAGCCTGCCAGCAGCGCGCCCAGCGCCCAGCCTATCAGCGGCATCACCCCTTGCGCGATGCCGAAGGCTGCGCCCGTTTCCAGCGCGCGCAAGGCAGAATGCGGCCCGGCAGCGCCACGAACCAGCGCCACGGCAAAGGCATCCATGGCAAGGGCCAGCGCGAGTATCAGGACGGCAATCATGACTGCCGCCTGTGTCAAGACGGGGCTAGGCGCAAGCGCCTTGTTCAGGCGCGCGGTGCCTGCCGGCGATAACTGAGCGCTTCTGCGACATGAATTCGGCCCACTTCCCGCGCGCCTGCCAGGTCCGCAATAGTCCGCGCGACGCGCAGCATCCGGGTGTAGCCGCGTGCGGATAGCCGCAGCTTCTCTGCCGCCTGCATCAGCAGGGCGCGCCCCGCTTCGTCGGGCGTCGCGTGTTGTTCCAGCAAGTCGCCTTCCAGCTCGGCATTGGAACGGATTCCGCGCGCCACCTGGACCTTGCGTGCCGCGGCGACCCGCGCAGCGACCTCCGCGCTGCCTTCCGCAGGCGCCGGCAGGGCCAGATCCATCGCGCTGACCGGATCGACTTCCACATGAAGGTCGATCCTGTCGAGCATCGGGCCGGAGACCTTGCCCTGATAATCGACTGCACATTTTGGCGCGCGGCTGCATGCCAGTGCCGGGTCGCCAAGGTGCCCGCAGCGGCACGGGTTCATCGCCGCAACCAGCTGTACCCGCGCCGGATAGGCAACGTGGGCATTGGCGCGGGCCACATCCACCTTCCCCGTTTCCAGCGGCTGGCGCAGCGAATCGAGCACGGCGCGCTGAAATTCGGGCAACTCGTCGAGGAACAGGACGCCGAGGTGGGCGAGGCTCACTTCGCCCGGACGCACTCGCAAGCCACCGCCGGTCAAAGCCGCCATGCTGGCCGAATGGTGCGGGGCGCGAAACGGACGGGTACGGCTGATGCGACCGCCTTCCAGCAAACCGGCGACCGACTGCACCATGCTTACTTCCAACGCTTCGGCTGGTGACAGCGGCGGCAGGATGCCCGGCAGGCAGCTGGCCAGCAGGCTTTTACCCGCACCTGGCGGGCCGTTCATCAGCAGGTTGTGACCACCGGCGGCTGCAATTTCCAGCGCGCGCCGGGCAGTCTCCTGCCCTTTCACCTGGCGAAGGTCCGGCCCGTGATGATCCTCCTCGACTTCGCCCGCCTGCGGTTCGGGCACTTCACCCTTTCCGGAAAGATGCGCCAGCAGATCGACAAGGTTGGGCGCCGCGCAGATTCGCACGCCGCTGGCCCAGCGCGCTTCAGGGCCCTGCGCGGCAGGACAGATCAGCCCCAGGTCGTTCTCACTCGCGTGCAGAGCGGCCAGCAGTACGCCGGGGGAGCCGACGATCCGACCGTCCAGTGCCAGCTCGCCCACGGCCAGCCACTCGCTCAGTTCCTCGGCATCAATCACGCCCATTGCGCCAAGCAGCGCAATCGCAATCGGCAAGTCATAATGACTGCCCTCCTTGGGCAAGTCCGCAGGCGACAGGTTGATGGTGATGCGCTTGGGCGGCAAAGACAGACCCATGGCGGCAAGTGCCGACTGCACCCGCTCGCGGCTTTCGGCGACGGCCTTGTCGGGCAGGCCCACCACGGTGAAGCGCGGCATTCCGGCGGCCAGTTGGCACTGCACCTCCACATTGCGCGCGTCGAGGCCGAGATAGGCAACCGTCTGAACTAATGCGACCACGTAGAAACCCCCAATTTTGCAACGTGATAGCGCGCTTGGCCCGCTTGTCGAGAGCGAACCGAGTTAACTCCATTGCAACCTTTTGTGTTGGGAAAAGCATAGGCCCGATGCGTCAGATTGGGCGGCATGAGAAGTGCCTTTGCCCTGTTCGCCTGCCTTGCTGCCCTGATGGCCGCGCCCGCTGCTGCGCAAAGCGTGACCGTGGTGGAGGATTGGGTCGAGGTCCAAGCCTCCGCCTCACGCTATGTATCCCCTCTGCAACAGCGCACAGAGGCGCAGGCGATTGCCGCGTTCGGTCCCTTCCGCGTGATCGATGAACGCACGGTGGCACTGGTGGGCATCACGGATGCATCCTCCCCTGCATGGTTCGAGGCCGCGCTGCAGGCTTTCCCGCAGATCGAAACGCTGGAATTTGTCGAAGCTCCCGGCACCCACGATGACCGCGCCAATCTGGCACTGGGCCGCACGATTCGCGCGCGCGGCATCGCCACTCGCGCTGGTGAAGGCGGATCGATTCGCTCTGGCGCGGTGGAGCTTTTCCTGGCCGGCGCCACACGAGAGATCGCAGCAGGTAGCGAATTTGCCGTGCACGGCTGGCTGGATGACTGGGGGCGGGGCGCGGAGGACTATCCTGCCGATGCTGCAGAGCACCGCCGGTATCTGGACTATTACATTGAAATGGGCATGGAGGAGGCGCAGGCGCGCAGTTTCTATGCCATGACCAATTCGGTGCCCTTCAACGATGCGCTGTGGCTGACGGGCAGTGAAATGCGCGAATGGGTAGGCGATATGGCCGGAACCAAGTCAGGCGAGAAAGCGCGATCGGCGCTAGCCTATCTTGACTTCGAGCCGGTCCTTCAGTAATCGCGCGCTCCATGTGAGGCTGCCTCTCGACTGGCGGCCCTTTTTGTTCTGATATTTGAAGGTTTGTACCATGAAGCGCACTTTCCAGCCGAGCAACCTCGTGCGTGCCCGTCGCCACGGCTTCTTCGCCCGCAAGGCCACTCCCGGTGGCCGCAAGGTGCTGCGCAACCGCCGCCGCCGCGGTCGCAACAAGCTGTCTGCCTGATTCGTTCTCCGCTCGCCTCTGCGGGCGAACGTCCTCGCCAGGCGCGCAGCTAGAGCTGCGCCCGCTGCGGGTGGCCATTAGGCCCCTGCGACCAGCTCTGGACATGCTTGCGGGCTCCTCTCGGAGCCCGTTTTCGTGCCTGCTATCTTCCCGAATGCGGGTGTTATTCCTATCTAACACACCATGACAATGTCCGTCCTCACCAGACGCGCGGATTTTCTCGCTGCGAATCGGGGCCTGCGCAATGCACGTCCCGGCTTCGTGTTGCTCACCCGGCCTAATGACGGGCTTGGCGTGCGTTATGGCATCACCGTAACCAAGAAGATCGGCAATGCGGTGGTGCGCAATCGCATGAAGCGGCGCTTTCGCGAATTGCTTCGCGCTGCTCTGCCCGAACATGGGCTGGCCAATCATGATCATGTGCTGATCGGCCGTGAAGGCGGAGTTGAACGCGATTTTGCCAGGATGGGCAACGAACTGACCTATGCCCTTGAAGCTGCTCGCGAAGGGAAGGGCGATCCTGCCCGCCGCCCCCGGCGCGGCAATAAGCAACGCCCACGATGAAACGGATTTTCATCCTGATCGCACGGGGCTGGCAGCTTGGCCCCAGCCGCATCCTGCCGCCGACGTGCCGCTATCAGCCATCATGTAGCGCCTACGCGATAGAGGCGCTGGAAAAACATGGTGCAATCAGGGGTGGATGGCTGGCCTTCAAGCGTATAATGCGCTGCCAACCCTGGGGGGGACACGGCCACGATCCTGTGCCCGAAGCTCCGCATAACGATTAGACGCGACGGAAATTTACTTGGACAACCAGCGTAACCTTATCATCGCCGTCATCTTGAGCGCGATCCTGCTGTTCGGCTTCGATTTCGCCATGCGCACCTATTTCCCAGAACCGGAAGAAGACGTGCCAGCCAACATGGCCAGCCGCGAGGATGCGCCGGTCGTGCGCGCAGATGGCGAAATCGCAACCGACGCGCCCATTGTGCGCGATCTGGAAGCAGAGCTTGCCGCAAGCAGTCGCATCGCCATCGATGCGCCGGAAATCGCCGGGTCTATCAACCCGGTTGGCGCACGGGTGGACGATATCCTGCTCAAGACCCATCGCCAGACGGTGGAGGAAGACAGCGGGCCGATTCGTCTGTTCGCGCCTGCCGGCACTCAGGCGCAGCAGTTTGCCCAGTTCGGCTGGGTGGGTGAAGGCGTTGCCGTGCCCGACGCGCAGACCGCCTGGCAGGTGGTTGAAGGCGATACGTTGACGCAGGAATCGCCGGTCACGCTCGCGTGGGACAACGGCGCGGGTCAGCAATTCCAGCTCAATTTCCGCGTGGACGAACATTACATGTTCAATGTGACGCAAAGCGTTACCAACACTGGCGAGGGCTCGATTGCCCTGCGGCCCTATGCTTTCGTCAACCGTACCAGCGCCACTGCCAGCCGGTCCACCTGGAACGTGCATTCCGGCCCTATCGCAGAAGGCGATGGCGAGGTGAACTTCGACTGGGACTACGATGAAGTGGCCGAAGAAGGCCCGGTCGAACTGAGCGGCAATACCCAGTGGCTGGGCTTTACCGATATCTACTGGATGAGCGCGCTCGTGGCCGACGATTCCAGCACTGCCGAAGGTGCCTTCCGCTCCACCGGCGGCGAGATCTATCGCGCTGACCTGATTTACGATGCGGTTACCGTTCCCGCAGGTGAGACAGTCTCGCGCACAACACGCCTGTTTGCTGGCGCCAAGGAAAGCGCCGTGCTCGACATGTACGAGGATCAGGGCGTGGAGCGCTTTGGCCTCGCCATAGACTGGGGCTGGTTCCGGTTCATTGCCTGGCCCATGTGGCAGGTGCTGATCTTCCTGTTCGGGCTGGTGGGCAATTTCGGCGTGGCAATTATCTGCCTGACGCTGATCATCCGGCTGCTGCTGTTCCCGGTGGCACAGAAGCAGTTCCATTCCATGGCGCAGATGCGGGCGGTGCAGCCGAAGATGAAGGCGCTGCAGGAACGCTACAAGGACGACAAGCAGCAACTGCAGCAGGAAATGGCCAAGCTCTATAAGGAAGAGAAGGTCAATCCGCTGGCAGGCTGTCTGCCCATCTTCATCCAGATCCCGATCTTCTTCGCGCTTTACAAAACGCTGCTGCTGGCGATCGAAATGCGGCACGAGCCGTTCTTCGGCTGGCTGCGCGACCTTTCCGCTCCCGATCCTGCCACCATCCTGAACCTGTTCGGCCTGCTGCCATTCGATCCGCCGGGCTTTCTGGCGATCGGCGTGCTGGCGGTGTTGCTGGGCTTCACCATGTGGCTGCAGTTCAAGCTGAACCCGGCGGCGATGGATCCGATGCAGCAGCAGATATTCATGCTGATGCCCTGGGTGCTGATGTTCGTGATGGCGCCGTTTGCCGCTGGCCTGCTGCTGTACTGGATCAGCAACAACATCCTCACGCTGGCGCAGCAGAAATACCTCTATGCGCGCAATCCCGAACTGAAGGCCCAGATGGCCAAGGAGCGCGAAGAGAAGGCGCGCGAGGCTGAGCGCAAGAAGGTAGCGGAGTGACACCGCAAGAGGAACAGCTGGCAAAAGAGGCGAGCAAGCTGTTTTCCGGGCGAGTGGAATTTCTGCTGTCGGCACCGCAGCTGAAGCACCTGCCCGAGCCGGACTATCCGGAAATCGCCTTCTGCGGACGTTCGAACGTTGGCAAGAGCTCGCTGATCAATGCGCTGGTGCAACGCAAAGCCATTGCCCGTACTTCAGTCACGCCGGGGCGCACACAGGAACTGAATTTCTTCGAAGTTGGCGATCCCACCCAGTTCCGGCTGGTGGACATGCCCGGCTATGGCTTTGCCAAGGCGCCGCTGAAAGTGGTCGAGAAATGGCGCAGCCTGGTGCAGACCTTCCTGCGTGGACGGGTACCGCTGAAACGAACGATGCTGCTGGTAGACAGCCGCCATGGTCTGAAGGATTCGGATCGCGACATGATGAAAATGCTGGACGAGACTGCGGTTGGCTACCGCATCGTCCTGACCAAGGCGGACAAGATCAAGGCCAGTGCGCTTGATGCCGTGCGGGCGAAAGTGGAAACCGAAGCACGCAAGCATCCGGCGGCCTACCCGCAATTGCACGTCACCAGTTCAGAAAAGGGCATGGGCCTGGAAGAACTGCGCGCCGCGATCCTGAGCGATATCCGCGACTGACAGCGAATAGTTCAAGCAACAGCGCAAATAAAAAAGGCGCCCATCAGGCGCCTTTTTCGAAACTCGTGTACTGATCTTAAAATCAGCTGCGACCGCCCATAAGCCAGTCCCAGAAACTCCATCCACGACGACGTGACATAGTCAATCTCCTTGTTGCTAAGGAGAAAGCTGCATTAACCAATAATGTTTGTAAAGTCTAAGCCATGTTTTTTTTCAGGGCTTTATCACTATCTATATGATATTCAATGATTTTCTCAAATCTGACTGGCCGAGAGATCGCAAATCCCTGGGCCACGACGCAGCCCGAATCGCGCAAAAGGGTTAACGTTCCGGCGTCTTCAACCCCCTCTGCAACAACGATGATTCGCAGATCACGACCCATTTGAAGTATGCTCTTTACGATCCCCAGGGCCTTTGGATCGCTGGTCATTGCGGCGATGAACATGCGGTCGATCTTGAGCTCGGAAAAGGGCAGCTTCAGCAATGCCTCGAGGCTGGCGGCGCCAACCCCGAAATCGTCCATCGAAATCTTCGTGCCGAGTGCTTTCAACTCGCTGATGATCTCTGCCGCCAGTTCCAGGTTGGAGATGCGGTAGGTTTCGGTGATTTCCAGCGTCAGGCGTCGGGGATCGAAGCCGCTCTTGTCCAGCACGTCCGCCACCATGGTCACGATCGAACGCTCGTGCAGCAATGTGGCCGAAATGTTTACCGCAATCGGCAGGGGCAGTCCCTGATCCTCAAAATCATTGCCAGCCTTGCAGGCTTCTTCCAGCACGAAGCGGGTAAGCTGGCTCATGCGTCCGGCGGTTTCGCATTGCCTGATAAAGAAATCGGGCGGGATATGTCCTTTAACAGGGTCTTTCCAGCGCACCAGCGCCTCGGCCCCGATGATCTCTCCGGTCTGCACCATGATCTTGGGCTGGAAGGCGAGGTAAATCTCACCATTGCTGAGTGCAGCATCCATGCGCGCCTGCAGCGAAATGTTCCAGATCAGGTCTTCCTGCGACGCGGAGTCGGCAATCGCAATCGGCTCGAATGTCTCGTTGGTCTTTTCCGCCACAGCTACGGCAGCGGCAAGGCGACGGGCCACGTTCGGACTGGGCGTGATGTCGATCCCGAATGTAATGCCGACATCGACCTGCGTATCTCCCACCGCCAAGGGTGAGGCAAACAATGCGCGCAAGCCTTCCAGGTGTTCGCGCAGGAGGGCCGGATCCTTTTCCTGCATTGTCCATGCAACCTGATGGCCTTGTCCCAGGTAGATCGTAGCGTTCGGCGTGGCAGCCTTCAGTCGGTTGGTGATGGCAAGCAAATATTCGGAGTGCAATTCCACCGGCAGCGAGCGGCGCACTTCCTCGAACCTGTGAATTCGCGCGACGACAATTGCCGGTACGTTCTCGGCAACATCCTTGTCAGCCTCCAGTGCGGCAAAGGTTGGCAAGTTGGTATCTGCGTCGACCAGTCGCAAAGTCCTGCGCATGGAAGACCGGGCACGGTACAGGGCAAAGATGAGAATCAGAGCCAGCGCGTCCGCCACGTTGATGCGCATGGCGACAACGGCGGTGGCAATCAGGGCTATCGGGATCGAGCAGGCAATTACCGCATAGGCGGCATAGCGGAACCTTGGCGTCGAAAGGGTGCTTGCCAGCAGTAGCGCAGCGCAAGCAGCGATCAGGACCAGGAGGCCATTGATATTTTTCGTATATCCGGCCTTGAGGGTTTCCGCGCCGTAGATCGAGATGATTGAGGGCGGGACAGCGACGTGCCCCGGTATTTTTCGCCCAGCCGAATTTTCCAAGCTGGCATCCCCAATTACAACCTGCTTGCCATCAAAGACTGAAAAATTCGCGGTCGGAGCCTGCAGATCGGCGAACCTGTAGGTGGGGATAGATCCGCGTGAGAAAACATAACTGACCGGGAATTCATTCCCTTCAATCTCGACATTACCTGCAAGCTGGCTTGCCAGACTTGGAAAACTCTGACTGTCCGACGTAATCTGATACGGCAGCATCCAAGTGAAGCCGAGGAAGTTCATCCAAGTGTCGTTAGCCACTTGAGGAATTCCCTGAACGACCGCGGCATCATTTGAGACAAGCCTGCGCTGGCCATCGAGACCCGTCCTTACGGGTCGCACCACAAATGCTTCACCGGAAAAGCTCTGCAGACTGTCCCGCAGCTGTGCATCACTTGCTGGGTTGGAGGGGCGCTCAAACGGCATGTCAATAAACACCGCCTCCGCGCCTGCGTCGTCGAGCCGGTCGATGATATTAGCAAGCTGCACCCTGCCCAATGGTTCGTCGGGGTCGGATAGATTGGTGGTGGAGCCTACGAATACGATTTCACCTGAAGCAGGTTGCGAAGCCACACGCGACTGCAGCACCCAGAACGTCTGGTCGATCGGTTCCAGCAGCGTTGCGACATGCAGCACAAGCGCGATCAGGCCCGCCCACGCGACGTGGCGGACCCGTTCGAGCCACTTGGCCCTTTTCCCGGTTTGCGAGGTCTCTTCGACCACTCTTTACCTTTCGTCGCGCCGAAATGCTCTGCGGCATCGCGAGTTCTGGCAGAGGATGGTTAACAAACCTGCAAGAGGCTTCATGCGCGTTAAACACGATGTGGCGGTCGGGTGCTGTTGTTCATGCTCGACAGCTTCAGCCTGAACCGTTAGGCCCACGGCAAACGGGGAACGATGCGATCATGAAGCTGATTATCGGGAACAAGAATTACTCCAGCTGGTCGCTGCGCGGCTGGCTGGCTGCGAAGCAGAGCGGCCTCTCATTCGAGGAACTCACCGTTCACATCGATGGTGACGACTGGCAGGCGATGAAGACGCAGAACGGGGAGTTCCAGCCCTCGGCAGGCAAGGTGCCTGTGTTATGGGATGGTGACGTGGTTGTGTGGGACAGCCTCGCCATCATGGAATACCTGGCTGACAAGGTGGGGCGTGACCGCTTTTGGCCGAAGGACGATGCGGCACGCGGAATGGCGCGCGCTATGGTGGCGGAAATGCACTCCTCCTACCTGCCGCTGCGACGCAACTGTCCGATGAATATCCGCGCTCGTGTGCAGGTTGACCTGACTGAGGAGTGCAAGGAGAACATCGTGCGTATCCTGGGCCTTTGGGCCGAGGCGCGGGCGCGCTTCGGGAAAGGCGGACCATTCCTGTTTGGTACATTCAGTGCGGCCGATATCTTCTATGCGCCTATTGTCAGCCGGTTCTTGACCTATGGCATTGGCGTGCCCGGCTTCGCCCAGGCCTACATGCAGGCATTGTGGGAGCATGACTGGATGCAGCAGTGGATCGAAGCCGCGCTGGCAGAGGAATGGACGATCTCTCAGTTCGAGGTGGGTGCCACCTCGTGAGCGCAGACGCCCTTGCCAATGCCCGGCACCTAATTGCCTGCGAGAGTGTGACGCCTGCTCGCGGGCCGGTGTTCGACATGCTGGAGGAAATGCTTGGAGGCCTCGGGTTCGAGGTGGATCGCTTCACGCGCGGCGATGGCGCTGTGGGTAGCGACGAAGAAGCAGTCGAGAACCTCTTTGCCATCCGTCGCGGCGCGAAAGGCTCGCCGCATTTTGCCTTTGCAGGGCACGTGGACGTTGTGCCGCCGGGTGAGGGCTGGGCCAGCCAGCCATTCGGGCCGGAAATTCGCGGTGACTTGCTCTACGGGCGCGGCGCAGTGGATATGAAAGGCGCGATTGCCTGCATGGTGGCTGCAGTCGCCGAAATTCCGCAGGTGGCGGGGACTATAAGCTTCGTCATCACTGGCGACGAAGAAGGGCCCGCGCTGCACGGCACCCGCGCACTGATCGACAGGATGCGCGCGCGCGGAGACATTCCGGACCTGTGCCTTGTGGGAGAGCCCACCAGCGTCAACCGGCTGGGCGACATGATGAAGATCGGTCGCCGCGGTTCAGTGAACATCTGGCTGGAAGTTGAAGGCACACAGGGCCACGTTGCCTATCCGCATCTGGCCGACAATCCGATGCCGCGCATGGTCGCCATTCTGGCCGAGCTGGACGCGTTGGAGCTGGATCAGGGCACCGACTGGTTTCAGCCGAGCAACCTTGAGATCACCGAATTCGACGTTCCCAACCGCGCGCACAATGTCATTCCCGGCAAGGCGACCGCGCGCATTTCGATCCGTTTCAACGATCAGCACACCGGCGCTTCGCTGTCGGAGAAAGTGATCGCCATTGCCCGCAAGCACGGCGGCACTGCGCGCCCGGTCATCAGCGGGGAACCGTTCCTGACCCCGCCCGGCGCGTTCTCGCAGATGATTGCCCATGCTGTGCGGGCGGAAACCGGCATTGAGCCTGAAGCTTCGACGACCGGCGGCACATCCGATGCCCGATTCCTGAAAGCCCTGTGCCCTGTTATCGAGTTCGGGCTGGTGAATGCCACGATGCACAAGACCGATGAAGCAGTGGCGGTTGACGACCTTGCCACGCTGACGGCAATCTACCGGCGGGTTGCGCTGGCCGCTCTCTCGGCCCCCGATCTCTCGAACTCGGAGAACACACCGACATGAACCGCTGGTTGGCCATTCCGCTGTGGCAGCGGGTTATCGCTGCCCTGATCCTGGGCATTATTCTGGGGCGGCTGTGGGGACCGGGCGCGGAAAGCATAAAGATCGTGGGCGATATCTTCGTCGCCTTCATCAAGATGCTGGTGGTGCCGCTGATCTTCTTCAGCCTGGTGGCTGGTGTTGCCTCCATTGGCGATATCCGCAAGCTGGGCCGGATCGGCTGGCGCGCGCTTTTGTTGTTTGTCGTGACCGGGCAGATGGCGGTGTGGCTGGGCCTGTTCCTGGGCACCGTAGTCGCGCCGGGCGCAGGGGTGGATACCTCCTCCATCGAAATGGGCGCAGTGCCTGAACCCAACGAGACAACCTGGCGCGAGATGCTGCTGGGCATGGTGCCGCAAAGCCCGGTGCAGGTTATGGCGGACGTCAACGTATTGCCGCTAATCATCTTTTCGCTGTTGCTGGGCATCGGCATCCTGATGGCCAAGGAGGATGGCGAGCCGGTGCTCAAGATCTTCGACAGTGGCTCCGTGGTCATGCAGAAGGTGACGATGGTGGTGATGGAACTCACCCCCTTCGGCGTTTTTGCGCTGATGGCCTGGGTGGCAGGAACGCTCGGGCTGGAGGCGCTGGCTGCATTGGGCAAGCTCGTCTTCCTCAACTACCTTGGCTGCCTGCTGATCATAGGGATCATCTATTCCGGTATGATCAAGTTCATCGCCCGCCTGCCGGTGCGCGATTTCTTCCGCGGGATCGTGGATGCCATCGCGGTCAGCTATTCCACCGCCAGTTCCAACGCCACGCTGCCCGTCACCCTGCGCTGCGCAGAGCGCAATCTGGGCATCAGCAATTCCGTGGCCAGCTTCGTCATTTCGCTGGGCGCGACAATCAACATGAACGGCACGGCTATGTACCTGGGCCTTGCAACGCTGTTCGGTGCGCAGATTTTCGGGGTGGACCTGTCGTGGGGTGATTACTTCATGATCTCCATCCTCGGCACACTGGGCGCCGTTGGCGCGGCAGGCATTCCGGGCGCGGGCCTGATCATGATGGCGCTGGTGTTCGGCGCGGTGGGGGTGCCGCTGGAAACGATCGCCTTCGTCGCTGGCGTGGACCGGATCATGGACATGATGCGCACCACCACCAACGTATCGGGCGATGCTGCGGTGGCAACCACAGTGGCCAGCCTGACGGATGAAATCGACCGCGAGGAAATGATCTCGGCCGACGACGTATAACCATCTAGCGCACCGCCCTCCGGTAGAGGTGCCACGTCGCGTGGCCCAGCACCGGCAGCATGACCAGCAGGCCCATAAGCAACGGTATCATCGCCACGAGCAGCGCGACCGCGATGATGCACGCCCAGCCAAGCATCACGCCGGTATTGTCACGCACAACCCTTACGCTGGCGCTGATGGCGCTGATGAAGTCGATATCGCGGTCCACCAGCATGGGCAGGCTGATCACGGTGATGCAGTAGAAGCTCCAAGCCAGCAATGCGCCCGCTGTTGTGCCTACAATAAGCATCCACACACCTGCCGTGGTGTGGAACACCGCAAGCGAATCCCCGCCGATGCCGCTTTCGGCCATGAAGATAGAGAAGATGGCGTGGGCGATGATGACCCAGAAGCTGAAAGCGACAAAAACAAGGCCGCCCATCATCAGTAACTGGTCATCCCCCCTGCCGCCCAATGCGCCCAGCACCGCGCGCCAGCTTAGGGGCCCGCCAAGCTCGCGGCGGCGGCTGACTTCGTAAAGGCCGACGGCAGCAAACGGCGCGATCAGCGGGAAGCCGGCTGCCACCGGCACCAGCCAGCCCGCTTCGCCGTGCCAGACCAGTGCGTATGCCACGGCAAGACCCGCGACCACGTAGATGGCGCCGAAAAACAGCCCATACAGCGGATTGCCGAGAAAATCGCGCCACCCCGCAGCAAGCGCTGCGCGCAGGTCTGCCAGTGTCAGATCCCTAGCCACGGCCGGGCCTGCTATCGCCTGTTGTGTGGTTGCCATAACAATCCTCCCCAGCATCCTTATGCCGCGTCCGTCGGCAAGAACCATGCGCCAGATCAAATTGAGCGGACGATGCAAGGCAAGCCACAGTCCGGCCGCGCAACTGCGAATTAACCACTGCAATGCTAGGCGCGGGAGCAATGGATACGCGCGCTTTCCTTGGTCTTTTCCTTGCGCTGCACATCGTGCTGGCAGTAGCGATGCCGATGTCTGACGTGGGCGAGATTGCCCATGCGATATATGTGCAATCGCTGCTGCTGGTCTGGCTGGTGTTGATCGGAGCCGTGCTGCTGTTCCTGCAACTGGCATGGAAGCGGGTGGACCGTCCTGCGAAAGTCATCAGCCGTGTGCTGCGGGCAAACCGGCAGCGTTTCGCTGAGGGCGCGGTTTTCCTGGTGCTGCTGGCGGTGATGATGCAGACCTACATGGTCCTGAAGGTATCCATTCCCCAGTTTGTGCCATTCTATGCCGATCCGATGCTGGCAGACCTTGATGCCGTGCTTTTCGGGCAAGACCCCTGGCGCATTACCCATGCTCTGCTCGGCCCCGGCGCTACGCGCTTTCTTGACGTATTCTACATCACGCCCTGCGTGATCGTGACCATGGGCATGACGCTATGGGCCTGCTTCTCGAAAGATCGCGCATTCAGCCGGCGAAGCGTGCTGGCGATTACCATGTGCTGGCTGCTGATCGGGGTGTGGGCGGCGCTGGCGCTGTCATCTGCAGGGCCAGTCTATATGCAGCACTTTTATGGCGATACCCGCTTTGCCGAGCTTACGCAGACCCTGCCGCCTGATATCTCCGCCGTTGCCACGCAGGCTTACCTGCTGGAGAATTTTGGCACACCGGGCTTCGGCAAGGGCATCAGCGCCATGCCTTCGATGCACAATGCGCTGTACCTGCTGCTTATCTGGATGGTTTACCATCGCTATGGCAACGGCTGGCCGCTGTGGTGCGCGATTGCCTTCGAAGCCACGGTGTTCGTCGCATCGGTGCACCTGGGCTGGCATTATGCCCTTGATGGCGTGGTTGCCGCCGTGCTGGTGGCGCCTGTGTGGTGGTTCGCGGGCCGGATCGAACGCTTTGCCCTGCCGCGCCTGCGTGTACCGGTTTCTTCAGGCGGAGAAGCGCAACCGGCCTAATCCTTGCGCCCCCTGGGCCTTTCCAGCACTTTCTTGCGAAAGCTGCAGATATCCACGACGTTGCAGCGCCAGCATTCCGGAGTGCGCGCCTTGCATACATAGCGGCCATGCAGGATCAGCCAGTGATGCGCATGCAGGCGAAAGGGCTGCGGCACACGCTTTTCCAGCTTCGCCTCTACCTGTTCGGGCGTCTTGCCCTTGGCCAGCCCGGTGCGGTTGCCCACGCGCAGGATATGGGTGTCGACCGCGAAGGTTTCCTGTCTGAACCAGCAGTTCAGCACCACGTTCGCGGTCTTGCGGCCCACGCCGGGAAGGCGGACAAGATCCTCGCGCGTGCCGGGCACCTGGCTGTCGTATTCGTCCACCAGCAATTGGCTGAGGGCGATCACGTTCTTCGCCTTCGAATTGAACAGTCCGATGGTCTTTATGTGCTCTATCAATCCGTCGAGGCCCAGTTCCAGCATCTGTTCGGGCGTTTCGACCTTGGCGAACAGCGCGCGGGTCGCCTTGTTCACGCCCACGTCGGTCGCCTGCGCGGACAGCGCCACGGCGACGACAAGCTGGTAGGCGTTGCCATATTCCAGCTCGGTTTCCGGCTCGGGATTGTCTTCCGCCAGACGGCGGAAGAATTCGAAGATCTGGTCCTTGGTCATCGGTGAGAACTCATGGCCCTGGATTGCGCGTGCATTCAAGCGCGGCGAGCTTTGCTTCCACTGCTTGTCTTTCGCGTGTCGTCAATCAGGAACAGTCCCACGAATAGACGACACGCGAGAAGTCGCCCCTCGCCAGATCGGCGCTGCGGATCAGGAACACGCATTCGCCTACGTCACCCCACAGCAGATGCTCGTCGGATGTCAGGCGCAGCAGAACATGATCGAATTCCGCATAGGCCTCATATCCGCGAATATCGACTTGGGTATAAGCGGGATAGCCGCCCGTATGGTGAATGGTGCGGTGGCGTTGCGCATCCTCGTCCAGCCAGTCGAACAGCGCATCGCATTTGTAATCGCGATACCATGGTAGCAGGCGCTGCTCGGCCTCGGCGATATTCACGCCCATGCGGTTCGTGAAAGGTTCTGGCCGAAGGGCAATGCCATGCTCTCGCGTTTCCAGCGATTCGAATGGTGTGAAGTCGGCACGGCGGTCTGCACCGCTATCGGCAAGTGCTGGCTGGGGATGCAGCGCACCCGGTTGCGCGGGGTCCACCATCCGCACAAGCCGCTTTCCGCCAAGCAGGGCGCCGCCTTTGAAGTTCGAGAAATCGGCGCCGAAGACATCGTCGTTGCCGATGAAAAACTGCACCACGCCGCGGGCGGGATAGCCTTCCAGTGCGGTGCAATCGGCCATATCGAGTTGCGCGAGAAATTCCAGTTTATCGCCTGCCGCATCGACTGGCCATCGCTCACCCTCCGGCAACCAAGCCGGACCACCCAGGCGGGAACCGCTGGCGCCGATTGCACCTTCAGCATCCGGCATCAGCGCCACGGCGGGTTTCTTCTGGGCAGAAAACCACGCGACAAACGCGGCCATTTCGGCTTCAGGGATTTGGGCCTGTTATCCGCGCGTCGCGCAGGGTGCGCCGGGCCAGCGCCCAGCAGCCGTTTCAGCCAGCGGATCATGGATTGCGCACCTTCCATTCCATCGCCGCGCGCACGCGGTTTGCGACCGTGGGGTGGGTGTAGAATATCGCTTCCTCCACCGCGCCGGCCAGCGGGTAGCGATATTCGGCCGTCCTGATCAGCGCGCCAGACAGGGCATCGGGCAACCCGACATGCTCCAGCGAATAGGCATCGGCCTCGCTTTCCCCCATACGCGTCATGGTGTTGGTGATCGGCTGGGCAAGTGTGAAAAGCAGCCCCAGCACGAATATGAAAACCGGCAGTCCGCGCGGATCGGCCAATTCTGCATTGCTGCCAAATAGCCTTGCAAACCATGGGTAGAGCTTCGATGTCAGCCAGAAAACGGCAACGGCCAGCAAGCTTATGATCAAGATGGTGCGCCAGACATGGACCAGCACGTAATGGCCGATCTCATGCCCGGTCACGGCTTTCACTTCATCCAGAGAGGCTTCATCCATGGCCACATCGGAGATGGCGATGCGGGCATTGCGGCCCACGCCGGAGACATTGGCGGTGAAATTGTTCGACTGGCGCGATCCGTCGTACATGAACACGCGGTCTTCCGGCACGCCAGCGTCTGCTGCCAGCACCAGCACGGCATCGCGCACTTCACCTTCCGGAATTGGTTCGTAACGGTTGAACAGCGGTTCGATCAATACCGGGCTAAGCAGCAGCATAAACGCGACGCCCGCTGCCACCAATGCGCCGCCCCAGGCCCACCACCAGCGCCCCGTCTTGCGGATCAGCCAGTAGACGCCAAGCAGAAAGAGCCCGCCGATGAGTGCAGAAATCACCAGCGATATAGATCCCTGAGCAAGGAAATCGCCCAGCGGTTGACTGGTGCGGCCGTATTGCGTTTCGCGCCACCAACCGGTGTAGATTGACCATGGCAGCATTATAAGCGCGTCAACCACCAGGAAGACGGCAGCGATCAGGAATGTGCGCAGGGCAAAGCCACGCTTGCCAAGCTTGCGAGCCAATTTGTCCATCATGCCGCTTTGCACTATGATCCACGTCACCAGCGCGGATACCAGCAAGCCTGCCAGAATCAGCCAGTGATTGCCGGTGGTATAATCCCGCGCCAATGCCAGTTCTTCCGAACTCAGCGTGTCGATCCACGCCTGCAATTCGATCTCCACTCTGGCTGCGGTCATGTACCCCTCCCCCCGTTGAATGCTGCTAGTTCAGCCCCAATACGTCTCTCATCGAATAGCGGCCCGGCTGCTTGCCGATCAGCCATGCCGCGCCTTTCACCGCGCCGCGGGCGAAGATCATGCGGTTTTCTGCCGAGTGGCTGAGCGTGATGCGCTCCTGCTCTCCGGCAAAGATCACTGAATGCTCGCCCGCCACGGTGCCACCGCGCAGCGCGGCAAAGCCGATCGCTCCCTCGGCCCGCTTGCCGGTATGTCCGTCGCGCCCGCTCTCGCTGTTGTCGGCCAGGTCAATGCCGCGCGCGTCTGCTGCCGCTTCTCCCAGCAGCAGCGCGGTGCCCGATGGCGCGTCCACTTTCATCCGATGGTGCATTTCCAGCACCTCTATATCCCAGTCCGGCCCTAGCCGCGTGGCAGCTTCATGCACCAGATGCGCCAGCAGGGTGACGCCAAGCGAGGTGTTGCCGGTCTGCAGCACGGGGATGTGCCGGGCAGCCGCGTCGATTGCGGCGTGGTCCTTCTCTCCCAGCCCCGTGGTGCCGATCAGCATGGGAATCCCCACAGCCTGTGCAGCGGCCAGATTTTCGGCCAACGCGACGGGGGCAGAGAAATCCACCAGCACCTCGGATGCCTGTGCCAGACTGGCCGGGCTTTCTCCCTTGTCGACACCGCCAGCGCATTCATGTTCGCCGTGTTCCAGGACATGCGTGATGGCCAGGCCCATGCGCCCTTCGCTGCCGATGATTCCGATACGTGCCATTGATACTCCTGTGCTTCCCGTGCTTCATGCGCGTCATGAAGGACATCCGCAACATCGTGATCCTGACAGGCGCAGGAATTTCCGCCGAGAGCGGCCTCAAGACATTCCGCGCGGAGGATGGCCTGTGGGAGGACCACCCGGTGGAACACGTCGCCACGCCTGAAGGCTTCGCCCGCGATCCGGACCTTGTGCAGCGATTCTATGATGAGCGGCGCGCCGGCATCCTCGCCGCTTCACCCAATCGCGCGCACGAAGCACTGGGCAGGCTGGACCGCGAATTTTCGGGCGAATTGCTGCTGGTGACGCAAAATATCGACGACTTGCACGAACGCGGCGGTGCGCAGCGCGTGCTGCACATGCATGGGGAAGGGCTGTCGGCATGGTGTCGAAGCTGCGACGCGCGCCATCGCTGGACCGCCAGCTTGCGCGATCGGCCACCGTGCCCTTCATGCGGGGAAGCCGCGATGCGGCCCGACATCGTATGGTTCGGCGAAATGCCTTACCGGATGGATACGATTTTCGAGGCATTGGAACTGGCCGACCTGTTCGTCAGCATCGGCACTAGCGGCGCCGTCTATCCCGCCGCGGGCTTCGTGCAACAGGCCAGGGCCCACGGCGCACGCACGCTGGAACTGAACCTTGAGGAAAGCCTTGGCAGTCGCAATTTTGACGAGACGCGGCTTGGCCCGGCCAGCGAACTGGTGCCACGGTGGGTGGAAGAGGTGCTGGGCGGCTAGTGCTCACAAAATTAACCAGCACGCGGCATGTTCTCCGCCATGTCGCGCGTGTTGAAGATATTGGCCCTGCTGCTGTTGCTACCTTACGCCTGTGCGGCGTATTTCTGGTTTGTCTGCACTGATTGCACGACCACCGGGCACAGCTTCCTTTACGCACTCGTCCTGCTGGTAGCGGCACCGTTCCTGCTGGCCGGTTTCGGTCTGGCATCCGCCTTTTCCAGTGCGCGTGCGATGCGAGACAATCTTTCCGAAGGTAAACCGGTCCGGGCCGCGATCAGCGGGAGCTTCGTGTGGCTGGCGATTGCCGTGGCGGTGCCGACTGCGTTCGTTTCCTACAAGGTGTACACCATCCTGTTTCCGGACATCGAGGAAGGGCGAGACCGTCTGGGGCGCATCTGTGAAAGAGAAGGCAACAGTACGGTTTGCCGCCCCGATCCTGCGACGCGGGAGGAAAAGCAGAATGCGTACAATCAGCGAAAGTGGCGGCAGGACGAAACCTAGCTGCAACCGTTGCACGCCGGGTCTTTGGCGATGTTGAGAGTGCGCATTCCCGGTTTCAGCCCGTCCATCAGGTGCAATTTGCCATACTGCGGATCGCCCATTCCGTTTGTCGCGCTGACCAGCAGGCGGACCGCCTGCATGGCAGCGAACGTGCCGACCCAGCCAACCATCGCGCCCAGCACGCCGTCCTCGGCGCAGGTGTCGCAATCTTCGGCATCGAAAGCATCGCCTACGAAGCAGCGGTAGCACGGCTGATCTGCGCGGTGCCCGGCGAAGGCGCCGACCTGCCCTTGAAAGCGGCCCACTGCGGCCGAAAGCAGCGGCACGCCCGCGGCGACGCACGCATCGGACACGGCAAGACGGGTGGCGAAATTGTCGGTGCCGTCGATCACCAGGTCTGCGCCCGCGATCAGGCCGCCCACGTTGTCCGGGGTGATGCGCCGGTCATGTATTGCCACACTCAGTTTCTCATCGAAATTGGCGAGCCAGCGGCGCGCGGACACGGCCTTGCCATGGCCGATATCGCGGGTCGTGTAGATTGTCTGGCGTTGCAGGTTGCTGGCCGAAACCTTGTCATCGTCGATCAGCGTGAGATGTCCGATCCCGGCGCCGGCGAGGTATTGCAGCGCCGGCGCGCCGATGCCCCCCAGGCCCACCAGCACAACGTGCGCGCGTGAAAGCGCGGCCTGCCCCGCGCCGCCGATTTCCGGCAGCACGATGTGACGGGCGAAGCGGTCAAGCCGATCTTCGGACAGTGGATGCGGCGTGTCGCTCATATCCTCTCCCTAACGGGCTGGGGGAGGGCGTAAAGCGGGGATTTCGCCGGTGTAATCCTGTGGAAGACACGCGTGGTGCAACGGAATTGGCACATCCTGTCGAAAACTGGCGCAAAGCACGGATTTGCGCCGGTCAAGCCTGTCGACAGCCTTGTGCATAAGTTGCGGACAAGCCTGTGGACGCAGCGTGGAAGGCGCCGCATGTCACCCTGTGGGTAATCTGGTGGAAAGATGGTCGATTGCTGGCGGAGACGCGTGCCTTGCAGCGGCCCAACCTGGTTGCGCCGCTGCAAGGCAAACCGTCAGCTCTCCAGTTGGCGGAGCAAGCTGCGTACGTCGCCGTCCATGTCGGCGTCGCGCTGGCGCAGATCCTCGATCAGACGCACGGCGTGGATCACTGTGGAGTGATCGCGACCACCGAACTTGCGGCCGATCTCGGGGTAGCTGCGCGGGGTCAGCACTTTGGCGAGATACATCGCCACCTGTCGCGGCCGGACCACGGCGCGGGCACGCCGCTTGGAGGACATTTCGGAGCGGTCAATGCGGTAGAACTGGCAGACCGTGCGCTGGATTTCGTCAATGGTTATGCGCCGACGGTTGGCTGACAGGATATCCGTCAACTGTTCCTCGGCCAGTTGCAGCGACACTTCCTGCCCGGTCAGCTGGGCATAGGCGATCAGCTTGTTGAGGCCACCCACCAGTTCGCGCACGTTGCGCGAAACGGTGCGGGCAAGGAAATCGATCACGTCGCTCGGCACTTCCAGCGGCGCGAACTTGGTCAGCTTGGATTCGAGGATGGCGCGGCGCAGTTCGATATCGGCGGGCTGGATGTCGGCGACTAGGCCCATCGACAGGCGCGAAAGGAGGCGCGGTTCCACACCGTCCAGCGCCTGCGGCGCACGGTCGGCAGCGAAGACCAGTCGCTTGCCTTCGGCCAGCAACGCGTCAATCGTGTAGAGCAGCTCTTCCTGCGCCGAAGCCTTGCCGATGATGAACTGGATATCGTCCACCAGCAGCAGATCAAATCCGCGCAGGCGCGACTTGAATTCGATCATCTCGTTCGACTTCAGCGCCTGCACGAATTCCACCATGAACCGCTCTGCACTGCAGTAGAAGATGCGCGCACGCGGGTGCGTCTGCAGGTAGGAATGGCCGATGGCGTGCAGCAGGTGCGTTTTGCCCTGGCCGGTGGCGGCTTTCAGGTAGAGCGGGCTGAACTGCGGCTTTTCCGCCTTGGCCATACGTTCCGCCGCGTTCTTGGCCAGCACATTGGTGCTGCCGGTAACGAAAGCGGCAAAGGTCTGGGTGGGGTCGAGACCGACGCTGGCAGTGAAGCCATCGTCGCCGATCGATTCCATGGCGAGGCTGGCATCATTGGCCGCACGATGGCCGAATCCGTCGTGGCCGCGAAGATCGAGATCGGCGATCTTGCGACGACCGGGGTGCACCTTGATGGAAATGTGGCGCACTTCGCTGCTGGCGATCTTCCACGCGAGTGAGAGGCGATCGTGATAGCGGTCCTCTACCCAGTCGGCAGAGAACTGGGTCGGCAGGAACAGCTCCAGCGTGCCCGTGTCGTGATCCAGCTTGCCCAGCTGGATCGGCTTGATCCACTGGGTGAAGAGCTGGTGACCGAGATC
>MDTG01218842.1_pt1 | contig 22992 bp, 22 predicted proteins | sample 811421 | NCBI WGS metagenome assembly MDTG01 (sample SAMN05326645, study PRJNA326480) | marine metagenome | isolation source: seawater | place: Pacific Ocean: South East | collected 2011
CAACCTTGATGGATTTTCAGCAAACTAAAGCTGCGACACTATCTGCCGATATTGCCTAAAACGGCGGATCCTATGGTCTCTTTGTGTTCCCATCCGGTGGCGTTGGAGACCTTGGAACTGGCTCCCTTGCCGCTATCTTCTACATGAATAGTGGCTCTGCGATTCAGCTATCAGGTTCCGGTCGAACTGACGGCACTGCGGTTCCTGCGGCATCTGGTTCGGCTGTTGCTATCGAGTCTAACAGCACGCTTGAATTCACCGCTGAAATACTTGACAGCACCACGGCAACCCGGCACAAGACAACATTTAACTTTGATCAGCACAGCGATAGATATATTCGCAAAGTCTTCAATACTGATCCTACGCTTGTTAATGGCACAGTTACAGACACAACTATTCTTAAGAAGGCAGAAGACCTCTATTGGCTTGGCGAGACTTTTGAAAATCACCTTTTTGACACTCTGGGCAAGACCTCTGAAACACACTATGGAATCATCTTGGGCATTGGCTCCGGCTCTAACGGTGTCACTCCAATGTGGACCGAGCGTAAGTTCAATGCTACAAACGCACAAACAGGCTGGATCTTTTCGCAAGATCTTGGAGCACCAGCCAACTATGATGCAACAGATATGACAAAGCTTTTCCGATTTATTGCAAGAGACGCAGGAGAGAGCGCTCACCGATTCAAGATCGCGATTAGTGACATTAGAAAATCCACAACGAGCTTTGATCAGTACGGCACGTTCACCGTTGAGGTTCGGCAAGCAAGCGATGCAGACGCGAGACCCGTAGTGGTCGAGCGGTTCTCGCAGTGTAACTTGAATCCTCAGTCTCCAAATTACATCGCTCGTAAGATTGGTGATAGGTTTGTTGAGTATGATTATAATGACGCTCGACTTAGAGAGTACGGCGAGTTTAATAATCGGTCTGAAATTATTCGCGTCGAAATGAATGATGATGTTGCTAGCATGGACGCGAGACTGTTGCCATTTGGCTTCTTTGGTCCTCCGCGCCCTCCCGGTGTTACACTTCTTTCTTCTTCGCATGTGGTGGAGTCTGGGATCACAGGTATTCAGCCTATGGTCCACACTGATGGCTTTGATTCTGGCGTGACAACAAACTTCACTGGTAGCTTTAAGGCACAATACTCTTATGTTGTTGGTTCTGGTTCTATTGCAATGCCATATGCCATGGGTATTGGTGAATCAAATGTAGCAAACCTGACGGCTGACAACGCACAGGCGGGCGTGCAGGCTAACACCCAGAATATTATCATGGCTATGACTGCTTCCATGACTTTCCCGACGACCCTTACAAGGCTGTCTGCTTCGGATCATGGAATTAGCAGCCCTACAGATGCTTACTTTGGTCTACAGACACACCTTTATGATTCAGCAAGAAATTCTACTGCTTATGATGCTGGCTATCCTGATCTTGTTCGGGGAACAAACACCACTAGCGGTATTGCATTTGATGGTCTAAGTGGACCGCCTACCGGTCTTGAGTATGGCTTTATCTTTACGCTTGATGATGTTGTGGCTAAAGATGGCAAGGCAACTGAAGCTTATTGGATGTCAGGGTCAAGAAATGGTCGCAGTACGCTCAATACTACAACTGTTGGCGACTCTTATACCGGTGGTGACGGTACTGTATCAGATGCCGCTTATGGAAGAATTCTTGAGTTGGGCTTTAATCAGTTTGCACTTCCGCTCTATGGCGGCACTGATGGCTTTGATATCACCGATAAAGAGCCATTTGCTGACTACAGGCTTACACCCGGTGGAACTAGCGCAACTGTTAAAAATAGTGCCGTTTACAACACTGTTGATAGAGCGCTCGGTACAGTTTCAGATCCTGAGTTCGTTGAGATGAACCTGCTCGCAATGCCGGGCATTGTTAACGAGACTCTTACGACAAAAGCAATCAATGTCTGTGAAGCCCGAGGAGACGCGCTTGCTATTATTGATTTGCGTGGCGTTTATACGCCAGCAGCCGAGTCTAAAGAGAACTTTAAGACTCGTGCAACAGCTACAACTCTTGATGGGGTTGTGACTGCTCTCCGAGATAGAAGTCTTAACAGCAGCTACGGCGCGACCTACTATCCTTGGGTGCAGGTTCAGGATATTATTACAGGTCAGTTCTTGTGGGCTCCCCCAACTGTGCCGATCTTTGGTACGCTTGCAAGCTCCGAGAAGAGGTCTGAAGTTTGGTTTGCTCCTGCTGGATTCAGTCGTGGCGGTCTCACAGGGGGCGCTGCTGGTCTGCCGGTTGTTCAAGTCACTGAGAAGCTTAGCTCTAAGCAGAGAGATAAGCTGTACGAGGCTAATATTAATCCGATTGCCAGTTTCCCGTCCGAGGGCATTGTAGTCTTTGGTCAAAAGACACTTCAAGTCACTCCTTCAGCGCTTGATAGAATCAATGTTCGTCGCCTGATGATCTTCATCAAGAAGGAAGTTTCTAGAATCGCTGCCGATATCCTGTTTGATCAAAATGTTCAGACAACTTGGGATCGCTTCAAGGGTCGTGTTAACCCTCTGCTTGAGAGTGTTAAAATTCGCCTTGGTCTCACGGACTTCAAGGTTATCCTTGACGACACAACTACAACACCAGACTTGATTGATCGTAACATCTTGTATGCTAAGATCTTCCTCAAGCCTGCTAGAGCAATCGAGTTTATCGCGATTGACTTTAATATTACAAGAACTGGCGCAGCGTTTGAAGACTAATTAAAATAATGGGGTGATTTATGTCACCCCAACTACTTACTTGTAGAGGAGAAAACAAGACATGCCAACAAACTTCTGGACAGATGCGACATCAGAGGATCCAAAAAGAAATTTTAGGTTTTTAGTTGCTATTACATCTTTGGAGAGTGGTGCGGAGTGGTTTGCCAAGAAGGTCAGTAGACCTAACTTTACTATTGAGCAAACAGAGCATAACTTTCTCAATCACACATTCTACTATCCTACTCGCACAAAGTGGGATCCGGTGACCCTTACTCTTGTCGATCCGGTTGAGCCCGATGCGATAAACCAGTTACTTCAGATTATTAAGTTTAGTGGTTATGATCCATCTGTGCTTGGTCTTAGTCAACGTGGAACAACCACCACCAAGGCAGCGTCTGTTGCACAGCTTAACTCTGTTGTCATTAAAATGATTAACGGTCAGAACACCGAAATTCTTGAAGAGTGGACACTTCACTCCCCGTTTATTACCAAGGTTGGTATGAGTGAACTTGATTACGGTAATGATGATCTTTCCTCTATTGATATCGAATTTAGGTATGACTGGGCTTCTTGTGTTGTTCCCTCGAACAATGTTGAGCCGATCAATGTAAATAGCCGCAACGCCGAAGGCGCTGCCATGTTTAATAAGATTGCATCCCTCAGCCCAACAACAAACGATATTTTCTAAAATTTTTACTAGAGGTGTAAATGTCGAGAAATAACCTTGAGCGTATGGGCGCTCCAATGCAGGGCGATAGCCCCCCTGCGATGGACGGAGAACAAAGCCCCCATCTCGCTTTCACGACCCCCACCACCTTTGTGGATTTACCCACGAAGGGGATGTTTTATCCAGAGGGTCACCCACTTCATAAGGTAGATCAGGTCGAGATTAGATTCATGACCGCTAAAGAGGAGGATATTTTAACTTCTCAGTCTCTGCTTAAGAAGGGTATTGCCATTGACAGAATGCTTGAGAGCATTTTGGTTGATAAGAGAATAAAACTCTCTGAAATGGCTGTTGGTGATAAAAATGCTCTCATTATTGCTGCCCGTATCAGTGGCTTTGGCTCTGATTATGGTGTTGAAATTACATGTCCTAGCTGCGGTGAGCAGGGAGAGCATGTATTTGATCTTGATGAGCTAAAGTCCAACGATTGGGAAAACCTTGAGGGAGTTGAAGTCGAAAGAACAGAAAAGGGTAGATTTTCCGTGACTGTTCCAGCGACAAAGGCTACCATTCAGATGCGTATCTTGTCAGGCGAGGATGAAAAATACCTTACCCAGCTTGCTGCTAGTCGCAAGAAGAAAGGGCTTCCAGAGTCGATTGTTACAGATCAACTCAGAAGGGTTATTACGTCAGTAAACGGCGAAGACAACCGAGCTTTGATTGAGTCGTTTATCAACAATGCTCCAGCCATTGATACTAGATACCTCCGTGGCGTCTACAAAAAGGCTGTTCCAAACATTGACATGAAGCAAGAGTATTCATGTAGCGACTGCGGTTTCGAATCCGAAATGGAGGTGCCCTTGACAGCCAAATTTTTTTGGACTGAGTGAAAAATACATAGAGAATGTATATGAGACATTCTTTTTGATGAAATATCATGGAGGTTGGAGCTTTTATGAAGCGTATAATCTTCCCATTCAGGTCAGAAACTGGTTTATGAAGCGACTTCAAAAGCAATTCGAAAACGAAAAAGCAGAAATGGATAAAATATCAAAGAAAAAGGGAGGGTAAGACCCCCAGCTTCCCGTTACAAGGTCGAAGGCGTCAAAACCTTCGACCTTTCTTTTGTGGGGAACTATTTATCTAAGAAAGCTGTGTTTGGAGAACTTATAAATGCTAAATGAAGACAAGTTACAGCCAATGGTCATAGATTTCGCCTCTTTGAGGGGAGGTCAACTTGATGAAAACATGATCCGAAACTTTGCTAACGGTGTTAGAATGTTTCTGGGTGTTCTTTTGGACCAAGATCCTGTTTCTTTCTTTAAGGGCATTGTAAGGGGCACCCCAAGAGAGGTAGATTCGTTTATAAAAACAATCTCAAGTGAAAAAAGATATATTGAGGTGGCAAAAAAGTACGGTCTAAATGACCCGAGAACCGTATCCAATAGCTCAAAATTAAGGAGCGCCATTTCTTCGTTTGAAAGGGAAACAGGAGTTAACTGGCCTATCAAGTAGGTCACAAACTAGCCCATGCCCTTATCAAAAGAAGAAATTGAGCAGATTGCGGAGGCAAACAGAAAGCTTACCGAGACGTTAGAGCAGCGCGAAGAGCAGCTAAACAAGACCGAAGCAGCAGCCCGCGCATACGGTGAAGTTACAAATGGTGTTTACCAGACTGAGCTAGAGCTTATATCAATCGGACAACAGCGCCTTAAGTTGGAGCGCGACCGGCTCATCCAACAAGGAGCCACAACAGAACAAGTTGCCGTTGCCCAAAAAGCACTTGAAGATTATAACGAAGAGCAAAAGCAAAGTATTAAAAATCTAGAAGATAGGATTGCTCTTGAAAAAGCAGGCAAGACTGGGGCGGAAGACCTCGGAAGAGCTTTGGCTGGAATTACCCCAATAATTGGTGGTAATGCAGATATAACTCAGTCATACGCTTCTAAACTTATCATGACTGTTGAGCAAGAGGGAGGCTTACAGAACGCACTTGCCCGATCAGCATCGTCGTGGAAACAAAACACAATGGGGGTTCAGGGAGCCCTGAATATATACACCTTCTTCATGCAGAGCACCATGGCACTTATCGGTGCCACGATTAAGCTCTCGACCGAATTGGTTAGCTTAAATGCCGAGTTTAATAAAGCTACAGGGCAAAGTAGAGCATTCAACTTACAGATGCAATCTGCTGCCATGAGGTCGGCTTCTTTAGGGGTATCAGCAGCCGATACAGCCGCCAACATGACAGATTTAACTCTGAACATGACCGACTTTACGTCAGAAACCGAAGCCACCCAGAATCAGCTAATTGATACAGTCGGAGTGCTTGGCGCACTTGGCGTTTCTGCCCAGACTACAACAAAAAATCTTCAGTTTATGACAACATCTCTTGCCATGTCGGCGCAAGAAGCAGAAGCGGCAACAAGGCAGTTATTCACCGCAGCGCAGGAGCTTAAGGTTGGACCGGGGGAGATGGCAGATGAATTTGCTGCTGCCTCTCCTAAATTAGCTAAATTTGGCAAGCAATCCGTAGATACCTTTATCGACCTAAAAGAGGTTGCCAAGGCTACAGGCATAGAGCTTCAGACTCTTCTTGGTATCACAGAGCAGTTTGATACATTTGAGGGTGCCGCTGATCGAGTGGGTCAGCTAAATGCCATGCTGGGTGGTCCCTTTTTAAATACCATCGACATGGTATCAGTTACAGACCCCGCAGAAAGAATGCTTATGCTTCGCGATGCAGTTGCTGATGCTGGTGTTGCGTATGAAGACATGGGCTATTATCAGAAGCAAGCACTTGCCGCTGCTGCCGGGGTTGAAGTGGGTGATCTTGGTGCCCTGATGGCAGGCGACCTTGAGGCACTTGGGCTAGCATCTAGTGAAGCCGAGATGAGAATGGAAGATCTTGCAGCGCAAACTGCGTTTACAAAAGATCTCCAGCAAGAATTGAGTGCAGCATTTATGGGTGTTGTCGCATCTTTGGCACCAGTGCTCCAGTTTATACAAAAAGTTGTGTCGTTATTTAACTATGGGATCGCAATATTCCAACAAGCAGGTCAATCGATTGGGGGATTCGGAGGCTACTTGTTTGCCGCTCTTCCCGGCTTTGCAATGCTGGTTGGAGCCATTACGCTAACGACACTTGCGTTTAGACGATTTAGGAGATTGCTTCTATCGACAATGCACGCCGCCGCCGCAACATCAGCTAGCATAACACAGCTTACTGCCGCGACAACAAGCTTGGCAGGCTCAACCGCTATTTTAGCAGCCGCTCAACAGGGTCAGAGTAGAGTGGCACAACAGCAGGCAGGCACTCTGCTTGCCCTCGGACCCGCAGGAGGCACGGCAGCGGGAGGCATAACAGCCACTGGAACTGCATCTGGTGCCGCTGTTGGACCTACCTTGGCATTTGGCGCAGCAGCACTTATGGTTGGCGCAGGTATTCTTCTAGCAGCAGGAGGCTTGGCTTTGTTTGTCGCTTCTTTTTCCTTGCTAAACGTGCCCCAGATGATCGGTGCTGGGATAGCACTGGCTGCATTGGGGACAGCTATATACTTTACAGCCCCAGCGTTTGCTGCTCTTGGTGCTTTCTTTTTGACACCTCCCGGTATCGCTCTCGGCATTGGTCTACTGGTCATAGGTGCTAGTGCGCTAATGGCGAGTGTAGGCATTGCAGCGGTTGTGGCATCCTTTGCGCTTCTGTTTGCCGTCGCCCCGCCATCACAGATTTTTTTGAGCGGTTTGGCATTTTTAGCATTAGCAGGCGGTCTGTTGGCTTTGGGCACTGCCATGACAATGTTTAGCACGGTCGGATCAATTGGGGTGCCTTTGCTGATGGGGGTTGGCTTGGCTGTCTTAATGATCGGGGCAGGAATTGGAGTTGCTGCTGCTGGCATGTCTTCGCTTCTTGGATCTTTCGCGCAAATTGCTGGTATAGGGTCAGTGGGAGCGCAAACATTGAGAGAGATGGCTGATGCTATAAATGAGGTAGAAACGGACAAGGCTGTTACATTTAGTATGACTATGAAGGAGTCAGCCAGATTTGTTGAAGCACTGGCGGCACTCGGCACTGCTCCAAACCAAGCAGTCGCCGTTATGGGCGGCGGCGGTGGTGGTGCCCCTACGATTGTTAATGTTGAGAGCGTGATTCATGGAGATATGAGAAAGCTATTCGATGTTATAGACTCCAGAGTTCAGAAAAAGCTTAATGAAGGTTAAAATTGCCTCTTTAGCCTATTTATTATTATAAGGAGGGCTTCACATGGCAGAACAGTTTATTGATGCTACAGATGCTTACGCGGGAGCGGGGAAAAAGCTGATATTTCAGTCTGTTCCAAATCCAAACGTCATAGTGGAGTTTAAAGCGTTCTTGACAGACTTTAGCGACGACTTCAAGCAGAGTTGGAACCCTACAGAGGTTTATGGCAGAAACGATGCCGTTCAAACTTTTAAGAATACACAGCGGGTGATAGGTGTCTCGTTTGATGTGCCTGCTCACTCTGTAGCTGAAGCTTATGAGAACATGGATAAGTGCTCTACCTTAGCCAGAATGCTTTATCCATCATACGAAGATTTTTCGGGAGCTACATCAATAGCAAAATCGCCACTGCTCAGAATCAAGTTCCTTAACCTAATAAGCAAGGGGCGAGCGGAGGGCGGCATTGAGACCGGCTTGTTGGGCGTCGTCGCAGGCTTCAATTTTAAGCATAATGTAGACGCAGGCTATATTGATTGGTCTGCCGCCGACTTCGGCGGTCAGGATCGCGGGGGTTTGGCACCAAAAGTTATAAATATGTCATTCCAGTTCACAGTTCTCCACGAAGAAGACCTTGGCTGGGATTTGGAAGGAAACTGGAGAGGCGACTATGGGGCGGGCAGTGTTTTTCCCTTCAAAGACAGAAAAACAGGAGCCCAGCCTCCAGCACCTTCCGCTGCGCCGGGAGGCACCACACCCAATGTTAGCATTCCTGAACTAGATCAAGTATCCGATTATATACCAGAGTTAGATAATGTATCCGATACGGATGCAGCAGCAGATTATTATGCTCAGTATCCTGAGTCTATTCCATAGTGAGGTGAGATAAGTGGGCATTAGATATGACAACAGATCACGAAGAGTAAACCGAGAAGAACTTTATGAAAATAAGTTTGAAGAAAGAGGTGTGTCGAGAATCAAGCACTTCACGACCCCTAAATTCAAAGAGCTTACAGTACGCCAGAGAGCACAACTTATAAGAGAAAAGTATGTGTGGAAGCTTGGCGATAACTATGCTAAGCTGGCACAGAAACACTATGGCGACTCTAAATTGTGGTGGGTTTTAGCTTGGTATAACAAGAGACCAACTGATGCACTTATTAAGGTTGGCGACACAATCAGAATACCACAGCCGGTTAACAAAGTTTTAGAGTTTTTTGGAGTCTGATAGATGGACAAATTTGATTCGCCTCAAGTCGCACAGGCAACCAGAGAAGCAGCGGCTCAACAAGCAGAACAAGATGCTACTGAATCTGATGAGCCAAAGTTTAATGACCTGACAGCCTCTAGACAGCGGACAGTTATGCAGTCTTTTATGATGTATAACATTGGGGCTTTTGGAGCTTATTCTGCTTCGCAAACAACAGATCGCTTTCCTTACGGCGGCTTTCAAAAAGTTTTAAAACTAAGTGGACCACCTGCTGGAATAATCAATAAGCTGACCATGGTCTCTGGCTCCACAGAGTTTATTGAAATGAAGCCTCATGAAATTTCTAACTTTGTTCCAAAGATAAGAATTTTCAAGGTCCTATACAATGAAGACGGGTCTCTGGACAAGGAAATAGAATTTAAATTTCCAACCCGGCTAGATAAGTCTCCGGGGGATGAGTTTCGTCCCACCCCCCTGCTGCCCGTAAACATACTTGATCAAACCACAAATTCTGGTGTTGGTATTAAATCTTTCGATTACGAGTTCATCGGCTCAAATCCGGCTACAGTTCGAAGTGACGTTAAAGCAAAAATGGTCTTATTTTTTCAAAACTTTTCGGAGTTATTGAGAGTAAGATATGCAGAAGACGGTACATCATATGCCTATATTGACCTGTTTGACAGAGCTAGAAAAATGAAAGATGGAGATGACAATGATGGTGTAGAAGCACCAGAAGCAACTTCAAGAATAGACGCTGAAAAGCTTGGTTTGGACGCCGAGCTTCTTGCGGGCTGCAATACCGACCAATTAGTTGAAAAAAGAAGCTCATATGACCCAACTGAGTTTGAAATAAGGGCTGTCGTGGGCTGGGCAGACATGTCGCCGGGAGGCTCTTCGATAACTAATGATACACTAAAAGAAGTGGGCAAAAATGCAAATTACTCTTTTACCTTAACCTTAGTTGATCACGATTTTGATTTTGAAGATGATGGAACATTTACTTTAACACTGGACTATCGTGCTCGACTCGCTGGTATTCTATCTGATGGTAAAGCAGACGTTCTAAATTTAGAAAATATAACCGAAGGAGAACTGCCAACTTATTATGGGTCAAATTGGGATTTTCTCCCAGAGTATGTTCAAGCCAAGTTAAGCGATTTTTATGATGGCACCTTTTCCGCATCTCCAAAGGATACTATTCGTGCGCTTGAATATTATATAGATGTAGCTAGGGCTTGTTGTGATACTGAGGGAGAGCAAGAAATAAAAGATGCACTTTCCGCATACAAAGACACCATCAGAACTTACAAGCACTTGCAGGCTGCTTATTGGCTAAATAATAATCGTAGACTTTTCTCTTTAGAGGTGCCAGCAGAGACAATTAATGCTTTTGCTCAAAAGAGGCAAGACGCTAAGTATACCATAACGCCTGATCTACTAAATAAGGGCACAGTAGACTTATCTGAAATTGAATCTGTATCAAAAAAAGTAATGGTGGAAGGAATAAGGGGGGAGCCCGTAAACAAATGGAAAGATAGCATTGATGCCGACATTGACATCGCAGACGCAGGGACAGTTAAAATTTCTTATTTTTATATAGGAGATTTAATCGAGTGGGGTGCCCAGAGTGCAATCAATTCCATTACGCAATCAGATGACAAGGTTGTGTGGGATACTTCCATATCAGAAAAGATAAAAGTTCTACTCGGATCACTAAACATCGAGAATCCCATTCCGGGTCAAGACAATATTCGTATGAGCATAGCGGACATTCCAGTGAGCATGGAGACTTTTAAAGCTTTTTGGTTTAATAAGGTTATAAAGCCAAGAAGAGATAACTATCCGCTTATACACTTTATTAGGGACGTTGTAAAAATGGCTGCTCAAGATGCTCTCAATAGTCCGTGGCTTAATAAGGATGAAGATAGAAGGCAGAGGGTCATTTTGAGAACCGCAGCTATAAGTTTGCCGACTGTTAACGAAGAAGACCCGCTTGTTGAGTGGATGCGAACTCACTTTATTGACGGCAGACCCTATTCTGACTTTTCAACTGTTGATATGGAAGCTGTTACGGAAAAAGATCCTTTAACATTCAGAAAATCAGATGTTGACGTAAACAACTTATTTAACTATTTTGTTGTATATTTAGAAAACGGCTCCTTATCTTATCTTTCCAAGTCAGCGGTTGACAGTAATGAGTTTGGGGTGGTGGGCAGAAAAGCATACGATAAGATTTTGGGAATACACCACTTTGGGTTTGGAGAAAATAGGGGTATTCTTAAGACAGCTAAGTTTTCCAAAACTAACGCCCCCTACCTAAGAGAGGCAAGGTACGAATCCCACAGGGGCTATTCCCCCTTTGACCAGTTGTCGGCTGTCTACGAAGTTGAGGTAACGACTTTTGGGGCTCCTTTTTACTATCCGGGGCAATATTTGTGGATTGAGCCCAGAGGATTGAATTATAACTCCGATCCAGACTACAGGCTCGGCTCTCCTGACAATGGGTACAACGAAGATGGTCAAGGAGGCTCTTTTGCTTTTATCATGGGGCTAGGTGGATACCATATCATAACTAAAGTTTCAGGATATTTGGAAGATGGCAAGTATGAGACTAAAATCCACTGTCGTTATGATAATAGTGGCGCTGACCGTGGTGAGAGAAAAGGCTATGGCACACAAGACGATGAATCATCTAAGTGTGGTGACGAGACACGTCCAAAAGGATTTTTTGGTGGACTTTTTTAGGGAATTTTTGACATGGCTAACAAAAAACAAATCAAAGGTAAAAACACAGATAATAGCACCGCTGAGTTATTTCTTAGGAGGGTGGCATACAGTGCCTACGCCTACGAGAATGACCCCGACATCCCAAGCGATGAAGTAATAAAAGACTTTCGAATTTATGAAAATCTCTTTTATGGCAGGGTGGATACAGGGCAGAGAATAATCATGCCTAAAAACAATTATCTTGTTCGCCTGCCATCCAAGAGTCAAAAAACTTTTTATGCACTTGATTTTGTTGTAGACGCCTTTACAGATCTTCTAAAAACGGCTACCATGAGAATACAAGACGGCGGCTTGCCTTTGCAAAATGCCGATGGTTCCGAAGAGCTATATATCGGACCATATCAGGTAGGCAGAGCGTATTCTAATGTAGGAAAGGCGTATAACAGCCACATGAAGGAGATATTTAAGTTTTTTTATGATGACTATCTTGTTGGAAGGGGGAAGATAGATGAGGTAACTAACTTTGAAGATTTTATGAACATATTTGAGCAGTTTACAAGGATCGGCTTGGCACCAGCGGTGCCGGTCAACCTCTCTTCATTTTTGTTGTCTGGGTTTGGGTCGATTTTGGATACTGGTCTCGCCATAGAAATAGGCGAGCTAGACCATGGGGATGACGAAAAAAAGAAAGAGTTATTTATTGATAATCGTCGCTTTGGAATACATAAAAACCTAGCAGCAGAATACGGATTTTGGATTGATAAAAATGCTCCATGGAGATTGGTGGCAAATCTGGGCTCTTCACAAATGCAAGCCTATATCAAAAAAAGATATCCAGAGAATGTAGATTTAAACACCCTTTTCGAAAGATATTACCAAAAATCAGCCCAAATAGACATTAAGTTCTTGCAAAATATAACAGTCAGGTTTTACAATCAGCTAGTGATAAACAAGCCGCTTAGCCGAATCCCGTATGAAAAAAATGGCTGCACACGTTACCGGATTATAACCAGAGAAACGGTCGGCAATGGCGGTATGAAAGATGAGGCTTACTGGATCGAGAAATATATAAAACTCAAGGGGATGGAGAGCTATGTTAAGTACGACTCCCATGAATTGGCTAAAATCATAAAAAATGCTCTCGATATCAATAGAGCACTTGACTTTGAGAGAGCAGTTGGTTATATTGATTACAAGTTCAAGGGATTTGCTAGCACGCCAAACTCTTCGCAGTTTGACCAATTGTCTAATTCGCTGGATTCTACTGGAAAGTACGATACGAGCGAAATCAGAGATATCATAGACCTTTTTGCACGCTCCGAGAACACAATTGTCTATTGAGGTGAACATTGCTTTTTCAAACGCTAGACAGCAAGCAAGAGTGTGTGGGGGTATATAAAGATGGAGTATTTTTATTTGACGAGATCGGCGAGCTTCATGGCTTTGCAGGCACGCACACATGGGCATATGCAGCTTACTTGGAAGGAAGTGATGTTCAATACGCTAGTTTGTACTGTGGGCTCTCTTTGGATGGTGTTTGCCCTGAGTACCTTAGAGATGATTGGGAGTATGTAAATAAGAGGCTTCAAGCATATATGCGCTCTATTATCGAAGCTAAAATTTTACTAGATGATGTGTGCTTCTATGATATGGTTCCAGAGAGGTTTTTGGCTGATTACTGCTACATGAAAGATCAGATTTGTAAGTTTGTATTTGAAAATTACCCAAAGCCAAAAAATTATGATCACCTCTTGGCTACGGCAAAACTAACACACAAGATAGGTCACCAAAAGATCAATCTTAGTTGGTCAAGCATGAGACATCAGATGCACAAAAAAACTGTTCGGGAACAGGTCAATAAGCTTAAGCGCGTGACTCCTTACTGTAAGTACAATGTTTTTGGCACAAAGACGGGTCGCTTAACCACCAGAAAGAACAGTTTTCCAATTCTTACCCTACCCAAAGAAATGAGAAAGGTTATCCAGCCAGCAAACGATTATTTTGTCAGCTTTGACTTCAACGGGGCAGAGCTAAGAACATTGCTCGCTCTAGGAGGCTCTCAGCAGCCCTCTGGAGACATTCACGAGTGGAATAGGGCTAATGTGTTCCGTAAAATTGGAACACGAGAAGAGGCTAAAAAGCGCCTTTTTTCTTGGCTATACAATCCCGATTCTAACGATTATTTGCTTGAGAGGTTTTATGATAGGGAGTCGCTTGTTAAGGAGTGGTGGGACGGTACGCATGTGAAAACCCCCTATGGTCGCAATATTCAGGTTGACAAGCGGAGAGCGCTGAACTATCTTATTCAAAGCACAACATCTGATGTGGTTTTGGAGCAGGCAGCAAAACTGGACGCTCTGTTAGAAGGCAAAAAAACAAGAATTGCGTTTATTATTCACGACGAGGTTGTTCTAGATGTGAAAAAGGACGAAGAGGCTATTTTGCGTACTCTAGAGAGCGCATTCGCCGACACTCGTTTCGGCACATATTTGGTTGGGGCAAAAGAGAGTGCTGATTACGGCATTGCAGCCTAATTATAGGCAGGAGAGAGTCTATGAAAAAGTATAAGTCGTGGCAGCATTTTCTACTAAATGAAGGTGGCATTAAATCAGCCAAAACAGACGCCAGATTGACACCTGAGATTGTGATAAGGGCGATAGATGTATATACTAGGGTCATAGCAGACTTCAACTCGTGGCTCGACGGTGTAGGGGAGATGCCAATTAGATCTGTCAAGCCGGTCGGCTCCGTATCTTACGCACAGAGAGACCTGCAAGACAAAGAAGACGTGATATACGGTGATGTCGATTATCTGGTAGAGTTCCCAATGCCTCCCTCGCTAGAGGGAAGTTATACTGAGATAAGAAAAGCGGAGAATCTTACAAAAAGAAAATATCGAAACTTATTTGCTAAGTTTCTTGTTTCTGGCGATGTGACCCCAGAGATTGATGTGGAAGAGACAATGAAAGATGGCGGGGATCCGCTTATGGTTATTCTGGAGGCACATCCCGGCATTCTAGTTCAGGTGGATACGGTTGTTACATTCCCCGATTATTCCGACTGGATGTCGGTCAGGTACACGCCACAAAGAGGCTTAAAGGGCTATACAATGGGCAAGCTTTACAAAGCTCTGGGTGATATCTTTCCCGTGTCTATGGGAACGGAGGGAATAGTAGCAAGAAAAAGAGATGGAAAGCTTGTTTCTGGAAGAGTTAGAAAAAATGTAGAGCTTGAGGTAGTATCAAAGAACCCAAAGACTTTTCTTATTGATTTAGCAAAATATATTACGGGTGATAGTGAAATGTCGATTCACCCTGATTTGTCGTCACATGGCGGAATGACTGGGGAGATTACTCTCCGCAAGCTGGCGCAGGGAATTCGAGGCTTCGCTTTAACCATGGAGACGGCAGGCAACATGAGCGCCAAAGACATGCTTGATAAAGTTGCCACAAACTATGAAGAGGGCTTAGAAGAACACAGGACCAGAACTACAAAAAGAATTCAAAATAAAATTTCTCAGTTGCAAGATGACTCGCAACGAGTTAAATTAGAAAAGAAAATTAAAGAGATAGACGAGATCAATGCTAGAGCGTTGAAGGAAGTTATCCCAGTCTTGAGGGCTTAATGAACGTTATTGGTTTGGGGAAGGCAGGCTGTGCCATTACTAAGTCCATCGGTGAGTACCCACAGTACACGACCTATATGATTGACAGTGGGGCTGTGGGTAATCGTTGTTTTGATTTCCCGCTTTACAACCACCCTGAAGAATACGAGAGCGGCACCCCTGATATGACCGAGTTCTTTCAGGATATTGAGGGTGAAGTTGTTTTTATTTTGTGCGGTGCATCAAAAATCTCTGGTGCTTGCTTGAGAGTGTTGCAACACTTAAGGGACCACAAGGTTACAATTATCTATATTAAGCCTAACTTGGACACTCTGGAGGATGTAAAAATAAAAATGCACAGGGTTTGCTTTGGGGTTTTGCAGGAGTATGTGCGTTCGGCTGTTTTTGAAAGAATGATTATTGTAGAGAACGACTCTGTAGAGTCAATTTTGGGGCAAGTTCCAATTATGGGGTATTATGATAGCTTGAATAAGGCTATCACATGGACATTTCACATGCTGAACGTGCTCAAGAACTCTGAAGCTGTGATGGGCAAAGTAAATGAAACAAAAGAAACGTCAAGGATAAGCACCATTGGAACTGTGGATATCGAAAGTAGTGAAGAAAAGATGTTTTTTTCACTTGACAACGTGCGGGAGAAGTGTTACTTTTATCTCTTGAGGGGGGAAGACTTAAGAACAGACGGCAATCTGCTCAAGGCTATAACGAAACAGGTTAAAGAACTAAAGTCGGAAGACTCACGATCTTCCTATGCCATCTATTCTTCGGAATATGATCAGAATTATATCTTCTCCTTTTATCATACACCTTATATACAAGTGGAGGAACAATGACAGGTTATTTAGCAACATACACAAAGAAGGACGGCTCTGCAAGGGAGATGCGTTTTGTTCGGACTGCTGACATGCCAGAACAGTGGTTTGCGAAGCACGTCAAGGGCACAGGCAAGAAGCGAGTCCTTTCAGAGGGCACCGAACTTGTTTGGGATATTGACAATGCAGGGTTCAGGGTCTTTAATTGGAACACGGTGCAAGGCGAAGTAAAAAAGTTTGATTATTTGCTTGACACAGATGAGAATTCGTGATACATTAACATTTAGCAGGGCAGGATATTTGCTGTCTTGACTTTAACTAAAGATAGGAGAAATAAAATGGGTATTGACATTAGTAAGATGCGTGCTAAGCTCGCAGCACTTAACAACAAGGGCGGAAATGGCAACATGTTCTGGAAGCCGCAGGATGGGGAGCAGACAATTCGTATTGTAACTCCAGCCGATGGCGACCCTTTCAAGGATTATTGGTTTCACTATAATCTAGGGACCAATCGTGGATTCTTGAGCCCAAAGAAGAACTTTGGAGAGGCTGACCCTCTTGATGATTTTATTCGTAACCTTTTTAACGAGGGAACCGAAGACAGCATTAAGATGGCTAAGAACCTCATGGCGCGGCAGCGGTTTTTCGCCCCTGTCCTTGTCCGAGGTGAGGAGAACAAGGGTATTCGCATCTGGGGCTTCGGCAAGCTTGCGTATCAGCAGCTTCTTGAGCTTGTTCTCAACCCCGAATACGGGGACATTACAGATGTAGACGAGGGAACCGACTTGGTTATCAAGTACGGTAAGATGGGAGGCGAGTCCTACCCAAAGACGACAATTACTCCGCGTCGTCGAACCTCGCCCCTTTGCGACGAAGCAGTAGGTGGCTCCGACCGTTGTCGGGAGCTTCTTGACAACATCCCTGACTTTAATGGTCTCTTCGAACGGAAGACGCCAGAAGAGGTGGGCAAGATGTTGGATGAGTGGCTTGAGGGTGGCGACCCTGAAGAGTCTGGTTCTGAATCGGAGAAGTATAATACTAAAAGCTCCGATGATGTCCAGAAGGCATTTGATGACCTTCTTCAGCAGAGTGCATAAGACTCCCGCGACGTAAAAGTTGCATAGTGGACCCCGCAGATCAGAGTGGGGGGGCGCGTATTGCTTAGCGGTGAGCGATGCGCCCGAAATCATAGCCGACGCGCAGGTTGGGGCATGGCGTTACAGATGCCCCTATTAAATAAAAAAGAGGAAATGAGTACATGTTTAATATGATTAACAGGGATCATGTCACAGGCGCTATTTTTGGCGTGGCAATTCTTTCCGCACTCAGTTTTATGACTGGTTGTTCAGAGGATACTGCTAGTGACAAGGATACGGCGGTCACCGAAACCGAGACAACAGAGGAGACCACGGAGGAGACCACGGAGGAGGGCACAGAGACCACTCCCGAGGATACGGGCGACACCGATCCTACTGGTGAAACTGGAGCCGACACGGGTACAGACACCGGTATGAGCACTGAAAGCTAAGGAGAAAAGCATGAATAACATTGGTAATAATTATTTGATTGGCACCGCTGCTGTTGTAGCCATCGCTTTGATTGGATATTTTTCATTTTCGATGAACAATAACGAAAGCGATTTGGCTACCACAAAGGGAGACGTTCTTGAGATTGTCGTGACAGGCGACAACGTAGAAAACGAAAACCCCGGCGAGGAAAAGTCTCACGAGACGGTTAACGCCGTAGAGGTGAGCGAAGCCAATAGCGTCGCGGAGTAAGTCGCGACCACCCACGGGGAGGCACAGGGTTAACAGGTGCCTCTATTTTTTTTAATGGAGTTAATATGAAATATCTACAAAAGAACAATAAAGTATCAAATGGCTTTCTGTTGGCAACACTTGCGTCGATTACAGGCTCAATTGTTATCTGGAACGCTGGCGGCGCAGATCCGGCTCACATCGAGCGGTTAGCACTTTTTGTTGGGCTCTGGGCACCAACTTTTATGGGCTTTTCAAACTACTACAAGGAGTAAAAAATGGCAAAGGCAGCTAAGGTAGCCAAGGCGGGTAAATTATCTATCAGTAGGATGAGAGATATTATTAACCGCAACGCAGGAATGAAAGTTGCACACGATCTAAGAAGCGAGAACCCTACAGAGGTCAAGGAGTGGATCCCGACCGGTGCTCGCTGGCTTGACTCAATTATTTGTAAAGGTAAGTTAGCTGGCATTCCAGTTGGTAAGGTTGTAGAGATAGCGGGTCTTGAAGCGACTGGCAAAAGCTACTTGGCAGCGCAAGTGGCAGCAAATGCCCAAAAAATGGGAATAGACGTAGTTTACTTTGATTCGGAGTCAGCTATTGACCCCTCTTTCTTGGAGAGGGCTGGGTGTGATCTAGAAAACTTACTATATGTGCAAGCTACTTCTGTTGAGTTTGTGCTAGAAACTATTGAAGAGTTGATGGGCAGCGGCGAGAATCGTATGCTGTTTATTTGGGACTCACTAGCTCTTACGCCAGCTATTTCTGATATTGAGGGCGACTTCAATCCGCAGTCTTCGATGGCTGTTAAGGCTCGTATTTTGGCAAAGGGCATGTCTAAGTTAACAGTCCCGATTGCGAATAGTCAATCTACATTCTTGGTCCTTAACCAGCTTAAGGCAAACATTACGCGATCCCCGTCAGAAGCCCTTACAACGCCTTATATGACGCCGGGTGGAAAGGCTATGATTTATGCGTACTCGCTCCGCATCTGGCTGACTGGTAGGAAGGCAAAAGCTAGCTTTGTAACTGATGATAAGGGGTTTAGAATCGGCTCTGAAGTCAAGGTTAAGCTTGAGAAGTCTCGTTTTGGAACGCAAGGACGCCAGTGTAACTTTAAGATTTTGTGGGGCGACGAGATTGGTGTTCAAGACGAGGAATCATGGTTTGATGCGATTAAGGGCTCTAAAAGCCTCACAAGTTCCGGCTCTTGGTACTCTCTTCAGTACGAAGACGGCACCGTGGATAAGTTCCAGCCCTCAAAGTGGGTGAAGGCGCTGGAAAGCGATAAGTTCAGGGCTCGCGTTCTGGAGATTATGGACCGTGAAGTAATCCAGAAGTTCGACAAGCGCGAGGGTGACGCAAAAGATTTCTATGATACGGATGAGGAAGTGAATAAAACTGAACCTGCATCCGTCTAATTAGGAAAAGGAGGTTGAGATATGTTAAGATTATTTTCGTTAATTGCTGTTGCTTTTGTTGCGCTTTCAGCGACGCAAGTTGCTGAAGCACATGGCACTAGAACAGTTTGTGAAAACGTAAAAACAAACTATGTGTGGGTTCCCGCAGTAACTGATTCTCGTGGTAGAATTGTTATTGATGGCTATTACACACACGGCTGGGAGAAAAGGTGTGTAACTGTGAATACTCATCGTCATCCACCACCGCCTCGACCGCGTGTAGTGGTGACAACGGGTCACCACCACCATCACCATGGTCATCACCACAGAAAGCCAAGAGTGACTGTAAGAATTAAGCTTTAAATGCTTGACTAAATGACCAAGGCGTGTTACATTCTTTAAGGGAGGAGAGATGACTTCTAAAAAGAATGTAAGACGCCTTTTGGTTATAGACGCCCTGAATATGTACTTCAGGGCTTATATCGTAGACCCATCACTTTCAACAAATGGTCAGCCAATTGGGGGTCTTAAGGGATTTTTAAAAATCCTTCAAAAACTGGTTCGTGAAATGAGACCTGATGAGGTAGTTATCTGTTGGGATGGTGCAGGTGGGTCTCGTCGTCGCAAATCAAAAAATAAGAACTACAAAGAGGGACGATCCCCCATCCGGCTCAACAGAGACATCCGAACAATGTCAGAGTCAGAAGAGCAAGAAAACAAAATGTGGCAGCAACAAAGGCTCATTGAGTATCTAAATGAAATGCCAGTTATTCAACTAATGCTTGAGGCAGTCGAAGCTGATGATATTATTTCCTATGTTGTTCAGGACAACAATTACAGGGGCTGGCAGAAAATCATTGTTTCTAGCGACAAGGACTTTTTTCAACTTTGTGATGAGGAGACCGTTATATACCGCCCTATTCAGAAGAAGTTTGTAAATCGAAACAATATTCTTCAAGAATACAAGATTCATCCTAACAATTTTGCCCTAGCAAGAGCGGTGGTTGGTGATCGCTCTGATAACCTTGAAGGCGTACGGGGCGTTGGCTTGGCATCTATGGCGAAACGATTTGAGTTCCTCGTAGAAGATAAATCTTTTCTTGTGAACGACATTATAAAGCGGTGTGAGGAAACCGAGAGTAAGCTTAAAATTTATAACAGCATAGCAGAAAATCGAGAATTGATCGAGGGAAACTACAGACTCATGCAACTCTACTCGCCGTCTATCTCACCACAAGGAAAATCAAGAATGCGTTTTGCGCTTGATAATTTTGTTCCAGAGTTCAATCAAACAGGTACTAAGACCATGATGATAAAAGACGGCTTTGGTGTCTGGGACTGCACTGATCTGTTTGCTTTCTTTAAGCGTGTGGTTTCAGACAAAAAGACTTGACAAATATCTGACAGTCGGATAAAATAAAATAACTACGGGGGGATGCATGTCAGATAAAGCTGACTTTGGTCGTTTTGGAAAGACATTTCAGGAGAGCTTGTGTCAGCTAATTTTGCTGGATCGACCGTTTTCTGACCAAATATCAGAAGTGCTTGATTTAAACTTTTTGGAGCTTAAATATCTACAAGTCTTTGTTAAGAAAGTTTTCGAATACAGAGAAAAATATAGTGTTCATCCAACCACCAAGATTATGATCACTATCCTTAGAACTGAGCTTGACGAAGAAAATGAAGCAGTTCAAAAGCAGGTTAGAGACTACTTTACGAGAATCTTTAACACTGAAGTTGAAGGATCTGAATATGTAAAGAACACCGCTCTTGATTTTTGTAGGAAGCAGAAGCTGAAAGAGGCTATGCTTCGCTCTGTTGGGCTACTTCAATCTGCATCTTTTGATGAGATATCTAAAGAGATCAATGACGCTCTTAAGTTGGGTGCCTCGAACGACTATGGGTATGATTATCTTAAGGACTTTGAAAAGCGTTTTGAATTTAAAGCAAGAGATCCCATCTCAACAGGTTGGGTTGAGGTAGATTCCATTTGTAAAAGCGGTCTTGGAAAAGGTGAGCTTGGCGTTGTTATCGCGCCTACTGGAGCAGGTAAGTCAATGGTGCTTGTCCATCTTGGCGCACAAGCTGTCAAGGCAGGCAAAACTGTAGTCCATTATACTTTAGAATTATCAGATACAATTATTGGCACTAGATACGATAGTTGTATTACGGGTGTGCCTTTGAGTGATGTTTTTTCGTTTAAGGAAATGATCTATGAGAAGGTTACCGAATTGGATGGCTCTCTGATTGTGAAAGAATACCCAACCAAGTCGGCGTCCACCAATTCGATTAAATCTCATATAGAAAAGCTGAAAAATAGAGGCGTAGAGCCTGATATGATCATCGTAGATTATGCAGATTTATTGAGACCAATTTCTGGTTTGAGAGAGAAAAGACATGAGTTGGAAACTATTTATGAAGAGCTAAGAGGGATCGCACAGGAGACAGAGTGTCCAATCTGGACAGCATCACAAACAAACCGTAGTGGCTTGAATGCCGAGGGCATCACAATGGAATCTATTTCCGAAGCATTCAATAAGTGTTTCGTTGCTGATTTCATTTTTTCGGTCTCAAGAACCGCAGACGATAAGGTAGCTAATACTGGGCGTATGTTCATAGCTAAGAACAGGAATGGACCTGATGGAATTATTTATCCGATGATCATGGATACGAGCAATGTAAAGATTAAGGTCTTGCAGCAAATCTCCAGAGAAGAAGTTGAGTTAAATATGAAAACACAGGCAGAACAACTCAAGGACAAATATAAAAAGTTTAAGAAAAAAGGGGCAAATTAAGAAATGGAATTAGCATCACAAATTTTATCAGATATCACCGTTCACATGAAGTATGCGAGGTTTTTAGCGGAGAACAACCGACGTGAACTTTTCTTTGAATTGGTCGATAGAAACAAACACATGCACATCAAGAAATACCCGCATATGAAAGAAGAGATAGAGGCGGCTTATAAGTTTGTCTATGCGAAAAAGGTGCTTCCTTCCATGCGTTCTATGCAGTTTGGAGGAAAGCCGATTGAAGTAGCCCCAAATCGAGTATTCAACTGTGCTTACATGCCCATTGATGATATCCGAGCTTTTGGCGAGGCTATGTTCTTGCTTCTTGGAGGCACGGGTGTTGGATACTCTGTTCAAGGACACCATGTTGATAAGCTGCCCGAGATTAGAAAGCCATCTGGCAAGAGAACTTACAGATATCTTGTTGGGGACTCTATTGAGGGGTGGGCTGATGCAGTGAAGGCGCTGGTAGGCTCTTATTTCAAGGGCACGTCTAAGTTACGTTTCGATTTCTCGGATATTAGACCCAAAGGAGCTAGATTAGTAACATCTGGTGGAAAAGCCCCCGGACCTCAGCCTCTTAAGGAGTGTCTTGTTAAGTTGGAGGGCATGCTTGAAGCTAAGGAGAACGGAGATAAGCTAAGTCCAATTGAAGTTCATGATATGGTGTGCCATATTGCAGATGCTGTTTTAGCAGGGGGCATTCGTCGTGCAGCACTAATTTCTCTATTCTCGGCTGACGACGACGAGATGATCGGCTGCAAGACGGGCAGTTGGTGGGAGTCGAATCCGCAGCGAGGTCGCGCCAATAATTCTGTTGTATTGATGCGACACTTGATCACTGAAGACTTCTTCATGGATCTGTGGGAGCGTGTGAGAGCCAGTGGAGCCGGTGAGCCGGGGTTTTATTTTACCCATGATAAAGACTGGGGCACAAACCCATGTTGCGAGATTGCTTTGCGACCCTATCAGTTTTGTAACTTGACCGAGGTCAATGTATCAGATGTGGAGAGCCAAGAGGACTACGAGGAGCGTGTCCGTGCCGCTGCGTTTATTGGAACCTTGCAAGCTTCTTACA
>MDTG01448200.1_pt1 | contig 22992 bp, 23 predicted proteins | sample 811421 | NCBI WGS metagenome assembly MDTG01 (sample SAMN05326645, study PRJNA326480) | marine metagenome | isolation source: seawater | place: Pacific Ocean: South East | collected 2011
CACTTTAAATAAATAGAAAGCATATTTTTTTTCCTCAATTCTTCTTTTTAAAGGAAGTATATTTTTGTTATTTCTTATTTTTCTCTCATTATTTAAAGCCAATGAAAGATCAGAATATGAACTATAAAATGTACTTGGGATAAAAAAAAATTTACCAAATTTTCTTCTAAGGCTTAATATTTCTTCCTTAAAAATTTTTGAATATACATCTTTTCTCCATAAATCTAAACGTGGAGAGCCTGTTTTAATTATTTTTCCACTATATTTTTTATATCTCTCTTTCCAACCTTTATAGTCAAATGCTCCCCAAGTATATACACGATCAACCAAACTCATATTTTTAAAACTACTTCTGAACTGCAAAAATGAGTCAAGATATTTTGAATTTGATTGAACGTACCCTCCTTCTTCATCAAGTGATACATATATGTTTTTTTTATTTTTGACCGAGGAAATATGATCAGTATCGTTTTTATTGATTGATTTATAAAAATAAATTCCTTTACCAAAAAATTTTGTCGCTCTCTTTATTGATAATTTATCTCCTATAAAAAAAGTAAAATTCTCATTTATATTATCAGCAATAAAAAATAATTTGGATAACAGTTCTCTGGATTTTACCTCTATAGATATATAAATTATTTTCATATTTTAAATTAAAAAAAAATAATTTTAAAAATTAGTCTTCTAATATTGATTTAATTTGTTTTATATCTAAAAATTTATTCTCATTTGAATTATAAGAAAAATTTTTGTCTACATTAGAAATATCAAATTTCTTTTTAAAATGATTCTTAATTCTTTTTTTATTTAAATTATTAGCTATTATTATATAAAAGTTTTTAAGATTAATTGTATCTAAGCTATCAGTTTGGGGAATAATCTCTTCATGTAATTTTTCTCCTGGTCGTATACCAACAATTTCGATTTTTCTTTGCTTATTTATTGCTTCACAAATATCTATTACTCTACAACTTGGCATCTTAGGAACAAAAATTTCACCACCTATTTGATGCGTTAATGCAAATAAAACTGTTTCAACTCCGTTTTTTAATGAAATCAAGAATCTTGTCATATCTTCGTCGGTAATTGGAAATTTATGAGAAATATTTTTTTTATTAATATCTTTGAATTTAGGTATTACCGAACCTCTTGAAGATATTACATTTCCATATCTCACCACCGAAAATTTATTTAATCCTAAACCATAATCATTTGCGGCAATGAATAATTTATCACTACATAGTTTTGTTGCACCGTATAGATTTACAGGAGATACAGCCTTATCAGTTGACAAAGCAATTACTTGTTTTATTTTTTTATCAATTGCTACCTCAATTATATTCTGTGCGCCAATAACATTCGTTTTTATAAATTCTGTTGGATTGTATTCAGCCGCAGGCACTTGTTTTAATGCAGCAGCGTGTATTATAATATCCACATCGTTAAAAGCCCTTGCTAGTCTGTCTTTATCTCTAACGTCACCTAAAAAAAATCTTACTTTAGGATTCGTCAAAAATTCTTTTTGTAATGACATATTGAATTGTTTCAGTTCATCTCTACTAAATATGATCAATTTTTTTATTTTTTTATACTTTTTTAAAATTATTTTACAGAACTCTTGTCCAAATGATCCTGTTCCACCAGTAATTAAAATTGTTTTGTTATTTAAACTGAGCATTTAATGGCCTTTCAAAATCAATGTATATACTTTTAAATTTTAACTAACTACTAAAAAAATATATTATTGACTTACAAAAAAATTACCGTACAAATATTGAACGTTCATTTTTTGAACAATAATATATGAAAAACAACCAAGATCAATTAAATTTGTTAAGACAAATCGGGTCAAATAAAAAACAATCCCAGAGAGATTTGGCAAAAGAATTGGGTTTTAGCCTTGGTAAATTAAACTATTGCTTAAAAAGCTTAAATGAAAAAGGGCTCGTAAAAATCAAGAATTTCAAAAAAAATGCAAACAAATTAAACTATGTTTACCTATTAACACCAAAAGGCATTAACGAAAAAACAAAATTAACGATAAATTTTATGAAAAGAAAAATGAAAGAATACGACGACCTTAAAAAAGAAATTGAGAGAAAAAATTAATGTGGTTAATTATCAAGTTTGATAAAAGTGAAATTAACACTCTCAGATACGAATTAATGAAAAAACTGGGCAATGATACAGTGATTTTTATTCCTAAAGTAAAAATAGAACTTTTTAAAAAAAATAATAAAACATATTCTAGGGAAATAAATTTGCTAGGAAATTATTTATTTTGTTATCATAGAAATTTTATAAATATGTCAAATATAAATTTATTACAATATACAAAGGGCGTTAAATACGTACTTAAAGAATTTTTGTATTCTCAAAATAATATTAAAGAATTTATTTCTAAGTGCAGGGCACACGAAAATAAAGATGGATATATAAAACCAAGTTTTTTTGATCTAAATTTAAATAAAAAATTTAAATTTTTATCTGGTCCTTTTATTAATTTTATTTTTTATGTAATTGACGAAAATAAATCAAGTTTTAATATAGTTTTGAATAAATTTAAGACAACAGTATCTAAAGAGAAATATTTATTTAGACCTGAGGTATAATAAATGTATAATAAACAATGTAAAAATTTAGTTTTTGCAGAAGCGGAGCTTTATCAAATTTAAATTAAAATAAAGTTTAAAAATATTATGAGTGAGTTTTTTATATGTAGACATTGTAAATCAACCATGGACGGTGTTGACTCTGAGAGAGAGTTAGATGAAGATGGTTTATTACAATCTGAATCATTATCAAGTAAAATAAAAAAATTAATAAATGATAATACAATTATATATTCAAGCCCTTTTAAAAGAGCTGTCGAGTCTCTAATGCCCTTAAAAAAAGAATTTCCGTCCATAAAGATTAATGAGACAGAATATTTAAAAGAAATTAAAATAGGCAAGAGTGATGATTTGTCTAAACATCAGATAATTGCTGAAATGTGGAAAAGTGAAAATTTTAAAATTGATAATGGGGAGTCGCAAAGTGAATGTTTTAATAATATGAAACCTTTTTTAGACAAAGTATTTTCTGAATTTAAAAATGAAAAAAAAAATATAATATTAGTGACCCATGGTAATTTAATAGGGATAATAATTAAATATTATTTTGGATTAGGATTTAATTTTGATATGTGGAAAGCCATATCAATGCCAGACTTATATAAATTACAGTTTGACGAGAATAATAAGGCAAAAAAATTTATAAGAGATGTTGAAAATATTGAAAATTTATTTTACGTAAAGTAATATGAAAAAAGAAATAAATAAAGACTATTTAAAAGAACAACAATATAAGACCACTAAATATTTAGAGGCTAGAATCAAAATTCACTCATTTACAGAAAATAAGAAATCATTTCACCAATGGTTATTTGAAAAATATAACTTTAGCAACAACTCAAAGAAAACTTTAAAGATATTAGATGTTGCATGCGGCACTGGAGTTTTTTGGAAACAAAACTCAGAGTATGCAAAAAAGTTAAAATATGAACTAGTAATGACAGACTTTGCAGACTCCATGTTAGATAAATCAAAACAAAATTTATTAGAAGCTGGTATCGAGGCAAAATTTGAGAAAGCAGATATTGAAAATTTAAGCAAATATAAACATCAATTTGATATTATTTTATGCCACAATGCTGTTTATCATGCTGAGGATAAAAACTTAGCTTTGCAAAATCTTAAGGATTGTATGAGCAATGATAAAGACTCAATTGTTGGATTAACAACAAATAGTGAAAAGCACATGTTAAATGTTTATGAAATTGGAAGAAAACTTGATAAAAATTTCCCAACCGACAGAATTATAGATACATGGACTGAAGAAGTTGCAGATAAGATGTTACCAGAGTTTTTTGAGTACAAAAAAATTATTGAGGAAGAAAAATTGAAAGTTACAGATCTTGATATATTGATGAATTATGTTGCATCAGGAGTTGAACCTAGAAACATTAAATTAAAAGACAGTTTTTATGACGAGTATAGAGAAATTGCTAAAAAAGAAATAGACGAAAAGGGATTTTTTCAAATAATAAAAAGATCTCCGCTATATATTTGTAAAAATAAATAATTGAACAATCTCAAAAACTTATACAAATTTAAATGGTAATTTGGATAACAGGTATCTCTGGGACCGGTAAAACAACATTAGGAAAATATTTTCTTAAAAAATTTAAAAAAAAATATCCCTCTACAATTTATTTTGACGGAGATAAATTTAGAGAAATCTTTAATAATGATATCATGTATACATTAAAAGATAGAAATACCAACGCTTTAAGATTAACAAGATTAGTAAAATTTTTATCTCAGCAAAAAGTGAATATTGTTGTTTCTGCCAATATAACAACTTTTAAGTTTAGAATTTGGTGCAGAAAGAATATTAAAAATTTTATAGAAATCTATTTAGAAACATCAAAAAAAATACTTGCTAGAAGAGATTATAAAAATTTATATAAGTTAGTTTCTCAAAAAAAAATAAAAAACGTTGTTGGAATAGACATGCCTTTTAATAAACCAAAGGGTTCTAATTTATATTTAAAAAACAATAAATCAAAAAAAGAATTTTTAAAAAATTATAATAAAATCATTAAATTAATAGAAAAAAAAAAAAATAACAATTTACTAATCAATTTATATAATCATTAATTATCATATTACGTAAATGAAAAAAGTTTTAAAAGTATTACCCCTGGATGAAAAAAAATATTTAATTATTTTTTTTGGTTTGCTTATCATAATCATGATTTTAGAGTCATTGAGCATTGGGGCTATATTTCCTCTAATATTGACAATTTTATCAGATAATTTTGAGACAGAGAGAACATATTTAGCAATTCAAAATTATACAGGTAACCTAAGTTATAAAGGTCTTATTTTTTTATTATTAACAAGTATTTCATTAATATTTGTTTTGAAAAATTTATTTATAATTTACTTTAAATGGTGGAGCCATGGTTTCATTAATAGAGTCCAATTTAAGATTCAGAGAAAACTTCTTGAAATATATTTGCATCAATCATATTTGGATGTTCTTAGTAAAAATACTGCAATTAAAGTTAGGAATATAGCGTCAGAAACCTCTAGATTTGCAAAATATCTCATGTCATTAATGCAGTTGATAATAGAGTCGATGGTGGTTTTGGTAATTGGTTTATTGCTTTTTGTCTTGAATCCCAAAGTTGCAATATTTGTAATTGTTTTAATTTCAATTTTAACTTTAAGTTTTTATTTAGTGGCAAAGATAAAAGCTGTTAATTGGAGTAAAAAAAAAATTTTTCACGACGGTTTTTCAATGAAATTTCTTATTGAAAGTTTAAGTTCAATTAAAGAGCTTAAAATATTTAATAAAGAGAGTTTATTTTTAGATAGATACTCTTTTCAGGAAAAAAATAAACTACATTTTAGTAGACTTTTTTCTACTTTTAATGAGAGCCCAAGAATTTTAATTGAGGCTTTCATGATTGTAACAATATGTATTTCAATAATCTTTATGACCAAAATAGGTGTAGAAAAAAAAGAAATTTTAGCAACATTAGGAATTTTTGCTGTTGCCGGTTTCAGATTATTTCCATCTACTACAAGTATAATTAGAGCAGTAAATGAAGTTAAGAGCAATCTACCCTCAATTAATTTGATTATTGATGAATTAAATTTAGAAAAAAATATTCAAGATCGTAAAATAAAAATGAAAGATGATGTTGAATTCAATAATTCAATTAAACTTACAAATGTTAATTTTTGCTATCCAAATAAAAAACAAAATATCGTTAGTGATGTCAACTTAGAAATAAAGAAAGGATCTAGAATTGTAGTTCGGGGAGACAGTGGTTCTGGTAAAAGTACTTTGCTTAATTTAATAATGGGATTTTTAAAGCCAACCAAAGGAGAAATTAAAATAGATGGTATTAATATTCATGAGAATTACAATGATGTTAAAAATCTTTTTTCTTATGTATCGCAGGAAACTTTTTTATTAGACGAGACTATTAGATACAATATTACTTTTAAGAACACACTTGATCCTTCAAATGAAAAAAAACTGTATGACATACTTAATGATGTAAATTTAAAAAGTATGGTAGATCAACTTGATAAGGGTTTAGATACGGTAGTAGGAGAGAAAGGTTTTAATATTTCGGGAGGTCAAAGACAGAGGATTTCTATAGCAAGAGCAATTTATGCTGGTAAACAAATATTGATATTAGATGAACCAACTAATGAGCTGGACGAAGTAAATGAACTTTCTATCGTTAAAAATATTATCAATAAACAAAAAAATCAGACAATCATACTGTCGACGCACAACAAAGAATTAATTAAATTTTGTGAAATTGAATTAATTTTAGAGAACGGTAGAATAAATCAAAAAATCAACGATGAACAAAGTATTTGATCATTTATCTAAAGGTAGAGTATTAATATATTTAGAAAATAAATTAGATTTATTTAAAATACCAAAGACTATTGTAATTAAAGTTAAAGATTGGAAAAAAAATAAAAAAAAAATATTAAATAATATTAATACTTTTTTTTTAAAGGAAAATTATCATCAGGACTTAGCAATTAGGTCATCAGCATTTAATGAAGATAGTTCGAAAAGTTCAAATGCTGGAGTTTATGATAGTTTTTTAAATATCAAAACTAACGACAGAGTTAAAATCGAAGAGTCAATTAATAATATAATAAAGGGCTATAGAAAAAAAAAGATTAATTATCAAAATTCAGAGATTATTGTTCAACAGATGATTAAAAATACTCATTTAAGTGGAGTGGTGTTTACTCATAATCTTAACAATGGTTCCCCTTATTACGTAATAAATTATGATGATATAAGTGGTTTGACAAATACTGTGACCTCTGGAACTTCTTTGCATTCAAATAAGTCTCTTTATGTTTTTAGAGATAAATTTAAGGAAATTAAATCTCCAAGATTTAAGAAGATAATTAATTCTATTAAAGAACTAGAAAAAGTTCTTGGTAACGAATATTTGGATATAGAATTTACGTGTGATAAAAATTTAAATATATATTTACTTCAAGTAAGACAAATCGCTAAACCTAAAAGTTGGAACCTTTCTTCAAGAAAACAATTTTCAGAAACTTTAAGTCAAATAAAATTTAAATTAGATAGATCTCTCAAACCTCTAAAAATGATAAGTGGTGAGACCAATGTATATGGTCAAATGCCCGATTGGAATCCAGCTGAAATGATTGGAAAAACTCCAAGATTGCTGTCTTATTCGTTGTATGAAAAACTCATTACAAGTCATGTTTGGGGGGATGCAAGAGAGGTTATGGGATATAAAAAATTAAAAAATAAAAAACTGATGATATCATTTGCAGGTCAACCATATATAGATGTTAGATTAAGTTTAAATTCCTTTTTACCGAAAAAGTTACCCAAAAAAATTTCAGATAAACTTGTTAATTATTGGCTGAAGAAACTCGAAAATAATCCCATATTACACGATAAAATAGAATTTGAGCTTGCAATAACTTGTTATTCTTTCGACATTAAACAAAAATTTGAAAATTTAGTTGGATCAATATTGAATGAAAAAGAGAAAAAAATTTATTCCAGGGAATTAAAAAAACTCACAATTAATTGTATAAATCCCCAAAATTTAATAAGTGTGCAAAATACTTTAAAACAAATTGAAATACTTAGTAGAAAACAAGAAAAATTCGATAAATTAAATAATATTGATGATTTAAATTTAATAATTAACGATTGCAAAAAATTCGGTGTTTTGCCATTCTCAATTTTAGCTAGGCATGCTTTTATTTCTACTACTCTCATTAATTCATTTAAAAATTTAAAAATTCTAAGTGAAAAAGAGAAACAGAATTTTTTAAAAAGTATTAAAACCGTTACTTCAGAAATGATTAAAGAGCTGGATTATGTTTCGAAGAATAAAATAAAAAAAAAAAGTTTTAAATTGAAATATGGTCATCTTAGACCTGGAACATATGACATAATGTCAAAAAGATATGATGAAAAAAATTATTTTAACTTTAGTTTAAAAAAAAGAGTTTCCACAAAACATAGTGAATTTAAATTTTCAAACAAACAAAAAAAACAAATAACAAAATTGATGATCAAGAATAAATTTAAAAAGATAAATTTTGACGATTTAATTCAGTATATGATAAACTCAATTTCAGCCAGAGAGTATAGTAAATTTGTATTTACCAAAAGTGTAAGTCATATATTGAGTATAATTAGCAATCTTGCATATTCAAAAAAAATAAATAAAAAATATTTAGCTAATTTACCAATTAATTTTTTTTTAAAAAACAAATTTACCACTAAAGATATTTTGGTAACTTCGAAAGAAAATGAAAAAATACATTTAATTACGAAATCTTTAAAACTACCTCAAATTATTCACGAAAACACTAACCCTTACATTGTTCCATTTCAAGTAAACATACCAAATTACATTACTTCTAAAAAAATAGAGGGAATTGTAAAAATTGTGTCTGCAACTACAATTAATGAAAAGTTAGATGGCAAAATAGTTTTAATAGAAGGTGCTGATCCTGGTTATGACTGGATTTTTACTCACAAGATAAAAGGTTTAATTACAAAATTTGGAGGTGCAAACTCTCATATGGCGATCAGAAGTTCAGAGTTTGGAATACCAGCTGCAATCGGGTGTGGAGAAAATATCTATAACGAATTAATTGAATATGATTACATTTTACTAAATTGTGAAGATAAAATAATAAGACCTATTAATTAATTTTTATGAGAGCAATTATTCTTGCAGCAGGAAGAGGTTCAAGATTAAAGAATCTAACAAAAAAAGAACCAAAGTGTTTTATAAAAATAAATACAAAACCATTAATTCAACATCAGATAGATGCACTCAAAAAAAACAATATTAATAATATTTCTGCTGTTGTTGGATATAAAAAAGAAAAATTTAAAGATTTAAATATTAAACGATTTTATAATAAAGAATGGTCTAACACAAATATGGTGTATTCACTATTTAAAGCTAAGAATTGGTTATTTAGATATGATTGCTTGATTTCTTACAGTGATATTCTTTTTGATGAGAAAATAATAATAGAAATTAAAAAAAAAAAACAAAATTTAAGCCTTCCATTTAATAAAAATTGGAAAAAAAACTGGATTTTAAGATATAAGAATCCACTTACTGATTTAGAAACTTTCAAAATTAAAAAAAAAATTCTAATAGAAATAGGTAATACACCCAAAAGTTATTCAGAAATAGATGGACAGTTTATGGGACTAATTAAACTGAGTAGTTCTTCCTCAAAAAAAATGTATAAAATTTTTAATAGTCTTCCTAATCAATTAAAAAAAAAAATTCAATTTACCAAATTTTTGAATACTTGTATTAAAAAATATAATTTAAAAGTTTACACTTATCCCATCAAAAATTATTGGTTTGAACTGGATAATAAAAGAGATTTACAAGTAATAAAAAAAAATTTCTAGAGTTAAAAATAAAGAATTATAGTATAGATAAATAATATATGAAAAAAAAAATAAAAAAAAAAACTGGCGACAATACTTCAGCAGAAAATGCAAATTGGAAATTTAGCGGAAAGGTAGTAAAAAATTTTGATACTCATGTAAATAAATCAGTGCCTTTGTATGAATGGTCACATGAAATTGGGCTAAAGTTAGGAGATTTTTTTTTAACTAATAATTCAATTTCATATGACATAGGCTGTTCTACTGGAACTTTTTTGCAAAAAATAAGTTCAAAAAATTTTAATAAAAAGATAAATTTTTTTGGTATCGATGAAATAAATGAAATGTGTAAAGCAGCAAAAAAAAAAAATTATAAGAATAAGAATGTTAAAATCATCAATAAAAAAGTAGAGGATTTTGAATTTAAAAAATGCTCATTCTTGACATCTTTTTTTACAATTCAATTTATACATCCATCTTTTAGACAAGAAATTTTTAACAAAATATTTAAATCTTTAAAATGGGGAGGTGGTTTTTTACTTTTTGAAAAAGTCAGAGCTCCTGATGCAAGGTTCCAAGATATGCTTAGTCAAATATATCTGGAATACAAACTTGATCAAAAATATACCCCACAAGAAATTCTAGCTAAGTCTATGAGTCTAAAAGGTGTTTTAGAGCCATTCTCATCAAGCGCAAATATACAAATGATGAAGAGAGCAGGATTTAAAGATATTATAACTGTTTTTAAATTTCTGAATTTTGAGGGGTTTTTAGCAATAAAATAAATAAATTTTTCCATGAAAAAAAAAAGAATTTATTTAATGATCGAAATAAAAAAAAGAGAGTTGGAGGCAAGACTTTACTTTGCATATATAGCTTCTTTAAAAGGATATTCAGTAGTAATAGCGAATAAAGGTGAAATATGGCTCAAGAGAAACTTTCTTAGACCTGGAATTGTAATTTTCAAAAGTCTCGGCCCAAATAATACAAAATTAATTGATGATATTAAAAAAGCTGGTCATGAAGTCGTCGCATGGGATGAAGAAGCGTTTGTTACTCCAAAAGAAATAAGCTTCTTTGTAAAAAAAAGAATACTTAAAGAAAATTTATTAAAGTTAAAATATTTTTTTTCATGGGGCGAAATAGAGTACGAATATTTATGTAAGGAGTTTCCTGAATTTAAAGACAATATAATAAAAACAGGCAATTCAAGAGTAGATATTTTAAAAAAAAAATTCAGTAATGTTCTAGACCATGAAGTTAATGAAATTAGAGAAAAATGTGGTCAATTCACACTTTTTTTAGGTAATTTCCCAAGTATAAATAATTTTTATTACGATGATGGAGAATGTATGTCTGATGTTTTGCATAAACAAGGAACATTTAAAAAGGGGGGCAAAGAGAATAATTACGTTCTTAGAAATGAGAAAAGTATGAAAGACGTATTTAGATTATTGCCTGATTTTTTTAAAAAATATTCAAAAAAATTTCCAGATAATACTTTGATTATAAGACCGCATCCTGTCGAAAAAATTGAGCCATATGTAAAAATGATTTCTGGACTTAAAAATATTCAAATAATTAGTGATGATCGAAATGCCCTTTCTTGGATAAAAGCATCTGATATTATGATCTCATCAAATTGTACAACTAGTGTAGAAGCATTTTTATTAGAGAGATCAAATATTAACTTCTTTGTGTCAAAAGACTTAAAAGATCAAGAATTCTATCTCCCCTCAATAGTAAGCACTAATACTAACTCAGTTGAAGAAACAATTAATTTGTTAGAAAATATTTATAATAAATCTTTCTCAAATGAATTTATAAATAATTCAGATAAAATTGATATTCATTACAAGAATGTGAAGAGAGCATTGTATAATTATGACGAGAATATTTGTTCAGTTTCAGAAATGTTAATTCATTTAGATAAAATAAATGTCAACAATAATAGAGATGATAAAAAAATAAATAAAATATTTTTTTATTATCTTTTTTTAAGATCCCATTTAGGTAGATTAAAAAGAAAAATATCATTTATTTTCAAAAGTAAAAAAGATAAAAGGACAGAGAAATATTTAAGAAAAAAAATGATAGGATTTGATTTTAAAGAGGTTACTAAAAAATTAAAATTAATAATTCAAGCTGGAAAAAAAGACAAAAAAAATTTTAAGGTTAAAGAATTAATACCGAAAATTTTTTGTGTAGAGAATATTGAGAAATAAAAATAAAATAATAGTAGCTCTTGTGCCCGCTAGAAAAGGTTCAAAAGGGTTTAAAAATAAAAATTTTATAAAAATTAATGGTATTCCAATTGTAAAAAAAGCTGCAAAAATTGGCACTTCTATAAATATGATAAACTATACAGTTATTTCCTCTGATAGTAAAAAAATTTTAAATCTTACCGAAGATAATAAAAGAATTATTAAATTAAAACGATCTTCAAAAATTGCTAAAGATAATACTCCAATGCTTCCTGTGCTGATTGATGCAATAAAATTTGTCGAAAAACAAATTGGTAAAATAGTACATTATCTAATTATATTAGATCCCACTTCTCCACTTAGAAAAAGTAGTGATATAAAAAACGCAATGAAAATTTTCGAAAGAAAAAATCTGGATTTATTAATTTCAGTAAATGAGTCTGATCATAACCCTTACTTTAGTATGTTAGAAAAACAAAATAGATACTATTCGCTACCTAAAGACAGCACTATGAATATTGGATCAAGACAACAAGCTAAAAAAGTATTCAACATAAATACCCTTGTTTGGATCTATTCAAGATACGCAATAATGAAAATTAAAAAGAGAATTCCATCTAAAACTGATATAATGATCACTTCAGAAGACAGGTCTACAGAAATTAATAAAAAAACAGACTGGATTAAAATAAAAAATTATCTAAAAAATAAAAAAATATAATTATGCAAAATAAAAATTTTGATTATAAAAAAATTTTTTCCTTAAAAAATAAGAAGATTGTTATTCTAGGTGGCTCAGGTAAAATGGGAGTAAATTTTTCAAAGACACTAATTTCTGCCGGTGCCAAAGTATTTTTAGGAGATATAAAAAAAAATAAAACAAAAACAAAAGCAATATATGAGTATTGTGATGTTTCAAATAATTATAGCCTTCACACATTCTTTAATAAATTAATCAAGAGAGAAAAAAAACTGGATACACTAATTTATAATGTTTACTCAAAACCAAAAAATTATTATAAAAAATTTGAAAAATATGATGATGATGTTTGGGATGAGGTTATTAAAACTAATCTATCCGGAGCATATAAATCTGCAAAAATAATTACAAATCATTTTAAAAAGAAAAAAATAAGTGGAAATATAATTTTTGTCTTATCTACTTATGGAATAGTTGGTCCCGACCATTCAATATACAAAAACTTATCAAGTAAAAAAAATATTTATGGTGGAAAATTTTCTTTAACAACTCCTGCACCATACACATCATCAAAAAGTGGTTTGCTTGGACTAATGAAATATCTTTCAACACTTTACGGAAGAAACAACATAAGAGTTAATTCACTTACTCCTGGTGGGGTTAAGGATGGACAAGAGAAAAAGTTTGTTGATAATTACTCAAAAAAAGTACCATTAGCAAGAATGGCAGCTTGGCATGAGTATAACGGAGCAATTCTATTTCTTAGTAGTGATGCATCAAGTTATATGACGGGTTCAAATTTAATCGTAGATGGAGGTTGGACAGCGTGGTAAAACTTAAAAAAAAGAAAGTTGTTATTGTAACTGGAGCTAGTTCAGGCTTAGGAAGAATTATCACAAAAAAATTGTCAGAAAAGAACTATAACTTAATTGTTTGTGCTAGACGATTTCAAATATTAAATAAAAATTTTAAAAAAAATAAAAATGTATTCTGTTACAAAGTTGACATAACAAACGAAAAACATATCAGAGTATTTATAAAAAAAGTTATTAAAAAATTTGGAAAAGTGGATATCCTGATAAATAATGCTGGAGTTGCTTTTAACTCAAAGTTTGAGAGCATAAAAACAAATGATTTAGACTTATTATTTAAAACAAATCTTCATGCCCCATTTTATCTCATTAGAGAATGTCTACCAATAATGAAAAAAAAAAACTACGGTAGAATTATTAATATTTCATCTGGAGGATCAGTAAATTGTGCAAAAAATTATTCTGCATATAGTGCAAGTAAGGCTGGACTTAATACTATCGCAAAGTCTTTAAATAATGAGTTAAATAACTTTAATATTAAAGTAAATACCCTGAGTCCTGGACCAATTAAAACTAGAATGTTCCCAAAAAATAAACTTGACGCAGAATTATGCATCCCTAATTTAGAAACATTAATTGAGTCTAGCAAAAAAGGACCTTCTGGAAATTTCTATTGGTTTAAAAAAAAGATAGATATAATACCCAAACTTAAAATCAATTGGGCAAAACCCAGTCTTAAATGATGATTATAATTCCCTATAAAATCATAAATCGAGTAAAAAAAGACAAAAAATTAAATGATTTTAAAAAAGCGGAGCTAATTTCTATGTTTTGTAGAGTCAATGCACTTACAATGATTAAAATAGCTGGATCTGGCCATTTAGGGACAAGCATGAGTGCTTTAGATTTGTTTGTTTGGATAAAACACTTCCAATTTGTTAATAAAAAAAAGAATATAAAAGACTCTAATCGACACATTTTTTTTTCCTCAAAAGGTCATGATGCTCCCGGATTGTATAGTGTGCTTTATTCATTGGGTATTATAAAATTAGAAAAAATACTAAAATTGAGAAAAATTAATGGTTTGGATGGACATCCTGATATTTCAATAAAAGGAATTGAAGCTAATACAGGATCTTTGGGAATGGGAATATCAAAAGCCAAGGGAATGTCGTGGTCAAAAAAATATTTTAAATCTCAAGGAAATGTGATTGTTCTAACAGGTGACGGAGAATTTCAGGAAGGTCAAATTTATGAGGGTTTACAAAATACCAGCCATCAAAAAGTTAACAATTTAATTGTAATTATAGATCATAATAAAATACAAAGTAGTCAGTTTGTAAAAAAAATCATAGATCTTGGGGATTTAAAAAAAAAAATTTCATCTTTTGGATGGCATGTAGAGAGATGCAATGGTCATTCCTTTAAAAATTTAAAAAAGGTGTTTTTAAAATTTAATAAAATAAAAAATAAACCCAAACTTTTAATTGCAGATACTATTAAGGGAAAAGGCATAGATTTAATTGAACATACAAAGGTTATGAAAAATCAAAAGTTTTATAATTGGCATTCTGGAGCTCCATCGGATGAATTATACAGCATAATGATCAAAAATATTATTTCTAAAGTTTCAATCAAGCTTAAAAAATATAATATTGATGTAAATCCATTTTTAGAAATAAATAAAAAATTCTCTTATTATAAGTATAAATCCTTAGATATTCATTAATTTAAATATTATGACACCAGATAAAAAAAAGTGGATCACATTTTCTATGACAGAGAGCTTAATTAAATTGTCAAAATCAAATAAAAAATTTGTAGTTTTAGATGCAGATTTGTCCGATGATTTGGGTTTAAAAGAATTTTCAGATTTACATCCAAAAAGATTTATTCAAAATGGAATAGCAGAACAAGACATGGTTTCTATGGCTGGTGGATTAGCTTTGAGTGGCTTGTTGCCAATTGTAAATTCATTTGCATCTTTTTTAACATCTAGAGCTAATGAGCAAATTTATAATAATGCTACTGAAAATACGAAGATTATATATCTTAGTTTATATGCTGGCCTTTTACCAGCTGGTGCAGGAAAGTCTCATCAAAGTCTAAGAGATATTTCCTTACTGTCCTCAATACCAAACTTTAAAATTTATCATCCTTTAAATTTTAGAGAGGTACATCAAATTTTGAAACATTGTATTTTAAATGAAAAGACAAATTGTGCAATTAGACTAAGTATAGGTCCTCCACCAAAAGATGTTTTGCTAAATTCAAAAAATATTAAATTTAAATCTGGAAAAGGATTTACACTCTCTGAAGGTAAAAAAATATTAATATTTGTTTATGGGCAATATATGGTGAATGAAACTTTAAAAGCAAAAGAAAAACTTAGAAAAAAAAATATTATTCCAAAAATTATAAATATGTCATCTTTAAATCATTTTGATAAAAATTGGCTTAAAAGGGTAATTAAAAATTATAAATATATTTTTTCTATAGACGATCATAATGAGGTTGGTGGCTTAGGTGATAATTTATTTGATGAAATAATAAAACTAGATTTATTAAATGATAACAAATTTTTTAAAATTGGCGTTAGAGGCTTCCCTAAATGTGGGACTGTTGAAGAAGTCCTGAAATTTCATAATCTAGACTCAGACTCTATTGTAAAAAAAATTATTAAAGAGATTAGGTAAAATGATGATCAAAATTGGTAATAGAATAATATCAATTCACTCTAAACCATTAATAGTTTCTGAGATTGGAATTAATCATTTTGGATCACTTAGTAAAGCAAAAAAAATTGTTGATAAAATCAAAAATGCCGGAGGTGAAGCAGTAAAAGTTCAGATACATATTCCTGATGAGGAAATGAGTGAAGAGGCTAAATCTATAAAACCTGGTAATTCAAACTTAAGTATATACGATGTAATAAAAAATAATTCACTTAACCTTGATGATGAATTAAAATTAAAAAAATATATTGAAAGAAATAATTTAATTTATATTGCAACACCTTTTTCTTTTAAAGCTGCCGAGTGGCTAAACAAAAATAAAGTAAAAATTTTCAAAATAGGTTCGGGAGAATGTAATAACCATCCATTGATAAAATTTGTAGCATCTTTTAAGAAACCCATGATAATAAGCACTGGAATGAATACAATCTCCAGCGTAACTGAAACCTATAAAATAGTAAAAAAAAGTAAAACTCCACATGCATTTTTACACTGTGTGAATTTATATCCAACAAATTATAATCTTGTAAGATTATCAAGGATAAATACTTTTAAAAAAATTTTTAAAAATTCATTAATCGGATATTCTGATCACACTGAAGGAACAGATATAGCTAAAGCTTCTTTAGTTATGGGAGCCAAAATAATTGAAAAGCATTTTGCAATTAATAAGAATAAAAAGGGTCCTGACATATCTTGTTCAATGGACACTAATGAATTAAAGGATTTAATAACTTTTTCAAATAAAATTAATCTTGCTTTTAAAAATAATAATGATTTGATTAAAGAAGAAAACATAACAAGAAAATTTGCATTTCATTCAGTAGTTTCAAAAATGAATATTCAAAAAGGTGAAAAGCTAAACTACTCAAACCTTACAATAAAAAGACCAGGTACAGGGTTTTATCCCGCAAATAGAATAGGATATCTAATTGGAAAAAAAGCTAGAAGATTTATAAAACAAAATAGATTAATTAAAAAAAAAGATGTTTAAAAAAAAAATTGTTTTTCTTACAAGTACGAGAGCAGATTATGGCAAACTTAAAAGTATAATTATGAAACTACAGAATAACCCAAATTATATTACACGGGTTTTTGTAACTGGCATGCACAATATAGCGCAATATGGGAGTACAATTGGTGAAATAAAAAAAGATAAAATCAAAAATTTACGAGTATTTAAAAACCAGAATCTTTTATCTTCGATGAACAAAATGTTAATAAACACTATAGTTGGATTTTCTGACTTTTTAGAAAAAGAAAATCCAGATATGGTGATTTTACATGGAGATAGAGTTGAACCATTGGGATGTGCTATTTCATCAGTGTTGAAAAATGTCAAAATTGCTCACGTTGAAGGCGGTGAAGTAAGTGGCACCGTAGACGAAATTCTTAGACATGCAATATCAAAGCTTTCCCACATTCATTTTGTTTCTAATCAAACTGCCAAGAGAAGATTACTTCAAATGGGGGAGAATAAGAATAGTATTTATGTAGTTGGTTCCCCAGATGTTGATTTAATATTAAGCAAGAAATTACCTGAAATTAAAAAAGTTAAGAAAAGATATGGTATTAAATTCGATAAGTATTCAATAAGTATTCTGCACCCTGTAACTACTAATCTATCAAATTTAGAAGAAGAAGCTAAGATATATTTTGAAGCACTAAAAGAGAGTAAAAAAAATTATGTAATCACATATCCTAATAACGATATAGGATCTAATTATATTATGAATGAAATTAAAAAATTAAAGAAAAATAAATTTTTTAAAATCATACCATCCTTAAGATTTGAATTTTTTTTGGCTTTACTTAAAGACTCATCTTTTATTATTGGGAACTCTAGCTGTGGAATAATGGAGGCACCATATTATGGTGTTGCAACTATCAATATTGGTGATAGACAAAAAAATAGATATGGCACGGGCTCATTAATAAATATTAAATATAATAAAAATACAATTAAGAAAGCAATAAAATTGACTGAAAAGCTAAAGTCTTACAAATATAATTTTTTTGGAAAAGGAAACTCTGCTCAAAAAATTGAAAATATATTGAATTCAAAAAAAATTTGGACGATAAAACAACAAAAAAGTTTTATAGATTTAGTAAAATATTCATGAACAAAAAAAATATAAAAAAATATCTTAATTATTTAGGTATTAAAAAAAATTATAAATATAAAAAAATTAAATGCGAAATATGTGGTTCACATAAAAATAAAATAATTCAAGAAAAGATATCTTGGAATAATAATAAATTTGGAATACTTCCAGTTTGTTGTTGTCTCAATTGTGGTTTTCTTTTTCAAAATCCAAGATTCGAAAAAATTTTTTATGAAAAGTTTTATTCTGAATATTATAGAAAAAAAATATATAAAAATATTGTTCCATCAAAAGCTTTTTTAAAGGATCAGGAAAAAAGAGGTGTGAACATCTATAATTTTTTAAGAAAAAACACAAAAATTAAGAAAGGTACTGTTCTGGATGTTGGATGTTCTGTAGGTATGATGTTTAAACCTTTTCTTAAAAGAGGTTGGACATGCATAGGAAATGATCCAGATTATTATTACGTAGAACATGGTAAAAAACTAAATTTACCAGTTGAATATTTACAAGCCGAAGATATGAAATTAAAAAAGAAGTCAGTAGATTTGATAATAATAGCTGGCTCACTTGAACACTGCTATGACCCAAATAAAGTAATGCATCTTTGCTCACAAGCAGCAAAAAAAAATTCAATTATTGTTCTTGAGGCAAGAGGAGAACCAAGATCAACTTCAAAAGTTTACTTCAATCATAATCATCACAGATATTTTACCCTCAATTCTTTAGAATTGATAATGATGAAATATGGATGGGAACCATTTTTAACTACAATGTATCCTATATCTGGTCCAACTAGAGAGGGTGGAATATGGTGTCTAGGTTCTTTTAAAGGAAAAAAAAATTTAAAAAATTTTAATAAAATAATTAAGAATGGTAAACGTGAGACTTATGAAACTCTAAAATTTAAATTAAAATATTATGATATTATAAATAAAAAATTAAATCCGCATAGAGGGGATTATAGAAATAAATAATAATTTTACTAAAAATAATTATCAAAAGTGTCCTTCAATAATCAAATTGTTACAATAGCTAGCCCAGGTAATAGTGGAGGGGGAGCTATTCATGATTATTTATTATCAAGAGATGATTTTATTTCACCTTTTCAAGGTGAAGAATTTAGATTAATTCATGATCCTTATGGAATAAATAACTTGTATGAAAATTTATATCAAAATTTTTCTTTAAATAATTCATCAGAAGCATTTTATCAATTTAAAAAATATTGTTTAAATTTAAAAAATTTAAAATCTGACAAAACAAATAAACTAATTTATGGAAAAAATTTTTATAGTTTAAGCGCTAAATATTTGAATAATATATCTTTACTTGGTTATAAGGGAATTCCGCAATTTAAAAGTATATCTTTAGATTATAAAAAAAAAATAGCGTTTAAATTCAAAAAAAAATTTTTGGGTTATAAAATCTTTGAACATGGAAACTATGAAATGCAAATTCCTGTAAATGAAAATAAATTTTTATCAGAAACAAATAAATTCTTAAAATCACTATTTCGATCAAACTGTAAAAATTTAAAAAACAAGAATATAATCTTAGATCAGTCAACAAGTTTTTGGATGCCTGAAATAATTTCAAGATATTTGGATAATTATAAAATTATATTAGTAACTAGAGATCCCCGGAGCGTTTTTTATAGTATGAAATCTAGAAGTTCATTTGCTTATCCTGGTTATGATTTGAAAAAATTTGTAAAGTGGTACGATGAAATTTTCAAAAAAAAAAAATTATTTAACATCAAAAACAATAAAAATCTGATTCATTTAAAATTTGAGGAATTCTTTAAAGAAGATTTTTGTAAAATTAAATTTGAAAAGTTTTTAAGTATTCCAACTATGAGCACAAAAAAATTTGATTTTAAGTTTACTAGAAATAATATTTATAAAGCCAAAAAGAATTTATCAAAATATGAGCTTAAATATATTGAAAAGAACTTAAAAGATTACTTACAATGGTAAATAATAATGAATCAATGAATTGTAAAATTTGTGGAAAAAAAGGCTTCTTATACTTTGAAAAAGAGTACTCAAATGAAGAACTAAAAAATTTTTTTAAAAATTTTTATGGCAATGTTTATTTAGACAATATAAATGAATATTTAAAAAATCAAAATTACACTTTACTAAAATGTTCCGAATGTAGTTTTATTTGGCAAAAATTTGTTCCTGATGAGAAATTTAGCAACTTTCTTTACGAAGAAATAATAAATAAAAATTTTAGTTTAAACAAAAGTATAAACTTTGAAAAAATTTCTAGAAAAAAAAATAAATATAAATTTAAAGCAATATTAGATCATTTTAATAAAGAAAAAATAAATATTCTTGATTTTGGAGCAGGCTGGGGCTCTTGGTTGATCAACTTAGACAAAAATAAAGTTAACAAGTTTGCCTATGAAATTTCACCATCAAGAAAATCTTATTTAACTTCAAATGGAATTGATGTCTTGAATGATGATCAAATTCTGAATTACAAAAATTATTTCGATTATATAAGACTTGAGCAGGTTCTTGAACACATCCCAGACATAAACAAGTCTATGAAATTGATAAAGTTAATATCAAAAAAAGGATGTATCTTAGAAATAGGAGTGCCAAATGGAATTAAACAAATAAAGAACGTAGCATCTTTAGAAATTGTCAAAGGACCAATTCAACCATTAGAACACTTAAATTGTTTCACAAACAAAAGTTTAAAAAAATTCATTAAAATGTATAATTTTGAAGCTTTGAAAATGATTAATATTTTAAATTTATATTCTTACAGATCTTTTGGTGGAGTATTTAATATGAAAATTTTAATAAAAGAAATTTTAGATAATACATTTTCAACATCAGTTAAATTTAGATTAAAAGAATAAATTATGAAGTTTATTTGTTCTACACAACGATTAATTTATGACAAAAAAACTCGAACATTTAAAGATGCTTTAGATAAAGAGCTGGTAAATTTTCTGAGCAAAATAGGATATATTGTTATACCAATCCCAAATATTAGATTAAAAAAAAAACAAACAAATGATCTATTAAATTTTTATTCTAGAAGCTTAAAAATTAAAGGTTTCATTTTATCTGGTGGAGAAGATCTAGACAAGAATAAAGAAAGATACAATATTGAAAAACATATATATAATTTTTGTTTAAAAAAAAAAATTCCCTTGTTTGGTCTATGTAGAGGCCTGCAGATGATTGCGCATCTCAATAAAGTTAATCTATTAAAAGTAGCAAATCATGTTTCAAAAAGACACTCTCTAATATCTGTTAATCCAAAAAATCTTATTAAAAGAAAAGTTAATAGTTACCATAATTGGAAAATAGAAAATTGTCCTGAGAACTTTTTTATAACTCACTTTTCTGGTGATAAGGTAATAGAAGGTATTAAACATAAAAAGTTACCTATTCAGGCTTTCATGTGGCACCCTGAGAGAGAAAAAAAATATAATAAAGAAGACATTAAAATATTCATAAATTTTTTTAAGTAGTTTTTTTGAGTTAAGTACAATGTTAATAAAATTTTTTTATAATAAGGATAATATTTATGTGTGCAATAAACGGATTTAATTTTAAAGACGATCATCTATTGAAAAAAATGTCGTCAATAACAGGTTCAAGAGGGCCAGATAATGAAGGGTTTTACTCATCAAATAATTTTTCTCTATCACATAATAGACTTGCTATAATTGATCCAACACCAAAATCTAATCAACCGTATTATTATAAAGAGTTAATTTTGTCATTTAATGGAGAAATCTATAATTATAAACAATTAAAAAAAAAACTTGAAAATAAAGGACACAATTTTTTTACAAATTCAGATACAGAAGTAGTTATAAGATTATTTAAAGAATATGGAATAAATTCTTTCAAAATGCTCTCAGGTATTTTTTCTATTGCTTTGTACGATAAGTATAAAGATTTACTTTATTTAAGTAGAGATGTAGTTGGGGTAAAACCGTTATACTATTATTTTGACTTACATAAAAAACTTTTTTTTTTTCTTCTTTAATAAAACCGATTTTATTGAGTGTTACCTCTAAATCAATTAATAAGGCTTCAATTTTATCTTATTCAAATTTTAACAGAAATGATTTGAGAGAAACTTATTTTAAAGATATTTTTAAGTTATTACCTGGTGAAGTTCTCATTTTTGATAACCAAAAAAAAGAAATATCTAAATCTCAATTATTAAAATTTGATTTTAAATATGATTTCAATAGGAAAGATTTAAGAAAAAATATAAATAATATATTTTCTAATCAATTTATTTCAGACGTTCCAATAGCATTGTCTCTTTCTGGCGGCATAGATTCCAACCTAATATTTTCAGAATTAATTAAATCAAAAAATAATAATTTTAACTGTTATTCTGTATTTTTTTCAGACTCAGAAAAATTTTCAATAGATTTTAAAATAGCTGATAAAATTTGTAAAAAAAATAATATAGATTTAATGCCAGTAGAAGTTTCCTCGAAAGATTTTATAGATTACTCGGAAAAGGTTGTGAATATTGTTGAAGAACCAGTTGGTAACTCAAATTCAATTGCAAATTATATTTTAAGTAAAAAGGTAAAAGAAAAAGTTTTGTTTTCAGGAGATGGAGGTGATGAGATTTTCACAGGTTACAAAAGATACAAATCTATTTATTTTATAAATTTGATGAATAAATTTAATCCATTAAGATTTTTGAATATTAATACAAATATAAAGAACATTAATAGATTTTTTATGAAGAATTCCCGTGATATGTATCTCACATTTAGTGAACAAAATTTATTTAAAAGTCAAAAAAACGTTTATAAAAATTTTAGATATTTAAATTATAGAGATTTAAATGGAATGTTAAATCATTCAAAAAGCTTTGATAAAAATAAGCTATCAAATGTTATGTTTCATGACCTAGATACTTGGATAC
>MDTG01139009.1_pt1 | contig 22991 bp, 11 predicted proteins | sample 811421 | NCBI WGS metagenome assembly MDTG01 (sample SAMN05326645, study PRJNA326480) | marine metagenome | isolation source: seawater | place: Pacific Ocean: South East | collected 2011
TAATAATTTAGAATTTTCCGAAGATTTATACGGGTCAAAATCTAATTTTAAATTATATGATATAACAAATGATATTGAGATAGAATATATATTTAATGATAATAATAATGATCACCAGATTAGCCACTTAGATAGAATATATTTTTTTGAAGACTATCAAAATAATTCTAATCTATATACATGGAATGTTGGTTTTAATTATTTTCCTAGTCAAATTGAAAATCAACCCTCTATAAACTTTGGCAATCAAGATACTCTTTATTTATATACTAAAAAACCATTTAGATTTGGAGATGAATATACACTGAATACAAGTTTGCCATCAATTAGCGAAGCTTCGATAGTTAACTTTTCTGATATTAGAGTTGTTCCAAATCCTTATTATGCAGCATCAGCTATTGAAAGCTCTTTACCTCCTGGAATATCTAGTGGAAGAGGAGAGAGAAAAGTTGAATTTCAAAATCTCCCATTAAACTCAAAAGTTAGAATTTATAATTCTAGAGGCCAACATATTATTACATTGGATCATGATGGTAATTATTATGATGGCTCCATTTCATGGAATCTAAGAACCAAAGAAAATGCAGATATTGCTTATGGAGTTTATCTCTATATAGTTGAATCAGATTTTGGTATAAAAAAAGGTAAGCTTGCAATTATCAAATGATAAATAAAATTTTATATATTCTTTTGTTAAGCTTTGTGTTTGGTCAACAATCAAATGTTGGTACAACTGCAGCAGCTTTCTTAGGTAATGGTATCGGTTCAAAAGCAATGGGTATGGGTGGTGCATTTACTTCAATGATAGATGATCCAAGTACTTTGTATTGGAATCCTGGTGCTGTATCTTTATCATCACAAAACCAATTTCAATTATCTCATGTTGATTGGTTCATTGATACAAAGTGGACCTACAGTGCATATATTCATAAATTAGAAAATAATAATGTTGTAGGAATAAATTTAATCTATTTTGATCTTGGTGAAGAAGAAATAACAACAATTAATGATCAGGATGGAACTGGTGATTATTGGAATGCATATGATGTTTCTATAGGTATATGTTATAGTAAAAAATTAACAGATAGATTCTCATTTGGGATTGGAGGAAAGTATATTAGGCAAGTTATTGATTTAGCATCTGCATCAGGCTTTGCGCTTGATTTAGGTTTGATTTATCAAACTGAAAATAATTTTAGATTAGGCGCAACAATTTCAAATATTGGCAGTGATATGCAAATGCGAGGAGACGGTTTAATAGCGGATTGTGAATCTAATAATTCCTGCTATTATGATACAGATAGTTGGCCACTTCCTATTTTTTATAAATTGGGTATTTCTAAAGATTTTATTTTTAATAAAAATTTATCATTTACTACTTCAGCCGATTGGGTTATTCCCATAGATGATGTTGAACATATAAATATGGGATTTGAACTTGGCTTTAAAGATAAATTTTTTGTAAGGTCTGGATTTAGACAAGTAGGGAAAAATGATACTGAAGAAAGTTTTACTTTTGGTCTAGGTGGAAATTTGTTTGTGGTTGGTAAAGAAATTGAAATAAATTATACATATCAAGAGTATGGCTTATGGGGCTATATGCAATATTTTGAATTTATTTTTAATATTTAATATGATTTTATTAAAATTTATAATACTGATTTCTTACTTATATCCTGTATCTGTTACATTTAATGTAAACATGCAAGATCAATACTTAAATGGCGGAAATGTATATCTAGCTGGAGCAGATACACTTTCCTTAAATTCTTTTGGCTTATTTGAAAATGAAGAAATTGAAGCATGGGATCCTAATGGTATTATGATGCAAGATTCCGATTTTGATGGAGTCTTTTCAGCAACTTTAGAATTAGATTCAAATACAACTTATTTTTATAAATATTTAAATGGTCCTGAATTTGAATTAGCAAATATTTCTAATCGTTTTTTTGAAACCTCGAGTAATGATACAATATTAAATATTGAATGTTATGATAGTTTTTTATTTGACTGTTTTGATACTCAAAATGAATTGGTTGAAGTTACTTTTTTAGTTGATATGCAGCAGCTAATGTTAGATTCAGCTAGTGTAGTTGGTTTATTAGGAGTAAATGAGTTATTTACAAATTTTGGATATTTAAATAATGATTTATTAAATCCAATTCCTCCTTATGATCCTGCCAGTTTAATACTATCAGATGATGATGATAATGAAGTTTATTTAACAACAATTTTTCTTGAACCAGGTATTGAATATCAATATAAATTTGTTAATGGAAATTCATGGGCTGGGGTTGAACAAGTTGAGCGATCATTAATAACATCTCCAGTTAAAGGACTAAATTTAAATGAGGTTTGCTACAATTTATATGAGGATTGTCCTGATTTTACAACCTTAGTTAATGAATTAACATTTCAGACAAATGTCTCAAATGCTATTGTAGATAATGGTTTTAATTTAGGAGATACATTAGTTGTTAGATGGGGTTACGGTGAAACACAGGCATTTGAAAAAGAAGATACATTGCAATTAATGCCATTTTCATATAATTATAAAGTTGATATTGATAGCGTGTTAGTTTCAGAAGAGGATGGCCTATATTATCAATATTATAAAATTTTGAATGGTCAAGATTATAGAGAAATATTTTTCAATTTTGATTATACAGAAAACGATGTTGTCCTAGCGGAAAGAAGGTATTTTAGTCTTGATTGCTTAGATAATTATTCTAGTATTGTAATTAATGATAATACTGATTCAAATGTTGATTCTAGAAGAATGCCAGTTTTTTTAAATACTAATAATATTGATCAAGAAATTGAAGTTACTTGGACAATAGATATGAGACCTGCATATTATCAAATTCTTAATGGTGATACTCTATATGATATACAAGGAACATTCGATGTTTATAATGTAGATTCATTATATTCATGGGGTGTATGGATGAATGGTCCAGCATCTGAGCCAGCAAATGGAGAAACTTGGACTCAATGGGGTCTTACCTTACAAGGAACAACAGCAAAAAAAATGTGGGATGATGGAACCCGCGGGGATCAAATTGCTGGAGACCATATTTATACTTTAGTTCTAAATTATGATTCTGATGCTCAAATTGGCCAGGAATGTAAGTTTGGAATTAAGGGTGGTGATAACGAATCTTCATATGGATTAAATCATTATGAAAATATTAATTCAGTTGATCCTAATATTCATGTTTATTGGGGTTCAATAAATCCTATATTTTATAATTCATGGGATTATGATTTAAATGAGCCTATTAATCTTTTTACATGTAATATTATGGATTTAAATCAAGATAATATTATTAATGTTATTGATATTATTACTGTTGTCAATATAATAGTAGGTAGTATTAATCCAAACTCATACGAGTCATGTGCTGCTGATACTAATGGAGATCAAATTACTAATGTCATTGATATAATTGCAATTGTTAATACAATTATATCAAGTTGATATATTATTGAGGTATTAATTTATTCCCATAGTTTATATCATATTTTGTAGTTAATATTGGAAAATTTGGCACTATTAATGGATATGGAATTCCTTTTCTATATGCGAATAAATCAATATGTGTAAGTTGAATTTCATCAAGCAAATCAAAATTTATATATATATCATTTGAGTATTTTTCAAATAATTGCATAATGTAATCATTTAAATGTTCATCAATAATATCTAAATAATTATTATTAAAACTATCAATAGAAATATTTTTACCTAATAGATATTTCTGTAGATGTAAATTTGACAAAGCAGCATCTTTAAATAATTCAACTTCTTTTAAAACATTTTCATTATAATCATATCCAAAATCATATGCTAAATTATTGATATGTTCATCCCTTATCAAATCGACAATTGCATATTTAAATTGTTGAGGATAATTTTCAGAATTAATATCATTATTTCTAAAAACTAAAGGATGTTTATCAATTAATTTTTCTATATCATTAACAGTATATATTTTATTATCTAATTTCAAAAATTCAGAGGTGGGGTCAATTTTTGAATTTTCATTTAAAAGTGAAATTTTTTGACTTTTTGAATTAGATATATGCTTAAAGGTTTCATTAACTAAATCATAAAAAATATTTTCAAAAAAATTTAATTTTTTTCCATGCATTATATCTTTTATATAATTATCATACTCTTGATTGTAACTATTTTCATATAATTTTTCTTTAACAAGTTCATACTGATTCTTTAATAAATTGGGATTTAATTCAATATTATTTTCCCATCCATTAATTTGTATATATAATATTTTTTTATCTTTAGAAATAATAGGTCCAATTAGTTTGCCTTTTTCTAGTTTATTTGAAAAAATCATTTTATGAACTTCAGGATCGTGTTCTTCAAAAAAATTAATTTCTTTTTTAGGAATCTGTTTGATTTTAAGATAATCATAACATATTTTTTCAAATGATATATTATTATTTATAAGTGAATTAATCTGATATGCTAGCGTATCATTATTTATACTTAAATAGCTAATTTTATATGTTTTTAGTGAATTTTCGTAATTAGTATTAACAAAGTTTGAATCAAGTTTTATTTTACTATACACGTTGTCTAATAATAATAATTCTCTCATTTTTTGTTCTTTAATTCCATTAAGAAAATTACTCGATAAATTTTCTTCTAATAAATTTTCTTCTATTTCTAAAGACATCAATTTTTCAGCAATTATAGAATTTAAAATAATTTTTTTATGTATATTATTATTTGATTTACAATAAGATGGCCTAATTGTATACTCAGCTCTTTTTATAAAATCGTTTTTAGTTATTTCTTTATTATCTATTCTTATTAATGTATTTGTATAAAATAAAGATATAAAAAATATTAATGAAAAATATCTCATTTTAGAAGGAGAATTTAAGTGTGTAGAGATGATAATCTCCTAATATTCCCAATGTTTTAAATGTATAATCAATATTGAAAAAGTTAGAATTCTTTAAATAAAATTTAATTCCACCACCATATGTTAATCCATACTCAGAATCTTTGAGAAATAGGCCCTTATATCCAGCTCTTAAAAATAAAGATACCTTGCCTGGTATAATATAAGTAAGTTGTGTTCCTAAATTAACTGATTCATTATTGTTATTTGGATGTAATGCATCCATAGCGATTAACATTCTAAAATTATCTTTATATATTGGATTTAGAGAAACTCCAAGTCTAAAAATTAATGGGAGTTCCCAACTTGACGTTTTGTAAATACCTTGAACATCATCAAAATTGCCAAACTCATCAGGCTCAGGATCTATTGGCACCATAATATCAATTCCATCATATCGCATTCTTGTACCATAGTTAGATATGCTCATACCAATTTTCATACCTTGATTTCTTTTTTTTGTAGGTGAAAAGAAATCTGTAGTTACTAAAACCCCAAAATCAATAGCAAAGGCATTAGCATTCATATGCCAAATATTAGATGAAATATATTTAGCAGTTGCCCCAAAGGAGAACCATTTATCTATTTTTCGACCATATGAAATACTAGCAGCAAATTCATTTGCAGAATAAAATTCACCATTTTCACCTTCAGGGTCAGATAAAGTTGTTACACGCTCATCACCATATCCCATATAATTTAAAGTAAAAGCTAGTGTGCCTTTATTCTTAAAACTAAATGCTGCACCAGCAAAAAAGCTGTCAGTATCTAAAATCCATGGTTGATACATGAAATATGCTTGTTTTTTATTTATAAAAGAAAGTCCTGCTGGATTCCAGTAAGCAGAAGAAACATCATTTGCAACACTAACATAAGCACCTCCCATTGCTGTTGCTGCACTACCAATATCAATTTCTAAAAAATTTGCTACAGTTGTTCCATTTCCGTTTATCTCAACGCTAAGTAAAGAACTTATTAGGATAATATGTAAAAATATTTTTTTCATTATTTAATAATGGCAAATTTTCCAATTTTATATTTTTTATTAATTAATGATTGAACGTGATAAATATACATTCCAGCCGCAACTTCAAGCCCTTCATTTGTTAACAAATCCCAATATGCCATACCATCATCATTTGAATTATTAACTTCAATTTCATCTACTAAAACACCACTAATTGTGAAAATTTTAATTTTACAATTTGAAGGAAGATGTGTAAACATAATTTTACGTTCTTGATTTTGATTGGGGTTGGAAAATGCTTCTTCCATCAAATTAGTACCAACGTATGGGTTTGGGACAACTTTAATTTCATTCATAACTAAATCATGATTTGAAACATTAATAGTATCTGGGGCATTTGCATTGATAAACAAAGTATCAGTACTTAAAAAGGGTGAATTATAAGATATTGAGTAAATGTCATCTGGCTCAGGATATTCAATAAAAGAAATTGAGAAATGTGTTCCGCCCCAGAATTTAAATCCAGTAGTTTCATCTATAAATGTGCTTCCAACTAGAACTTTATCTTCTAGCGGTTCAAAATCATTTGATTGGTTAAGATCTACAACCATTATATTTAGATTTTGATTATTAGCTAAATCATATATATAGAAATCTAAATCTAAAGTTTTTGAATTTGTTGCTCCATCATTTAAAATTAAAAACTGAGGATTAGTATTTAATCCAATATCTTGATCAGTTTCATCTAATACTTGGTAATTAAGAGCCGGAGAAGAATAGATGAAAATATTTTCAGTTTGATATGTTTCATTTGTAAATATAATTTGGCAATTCCATGGTTTAATTTTTGCCATTCTATCATTTATAGTTATAATTGGTTCAAATGTCCCACTGTAGCTATCTGTTTGTATCCATTCACTACTATTAAAACTTCCTGATTCTATATTTAATATTGAATATACAATACCATCAATAGCATCAGTTGAAATAATTTTATTAGGATCTATTGTCCAGTATTCATATTGTGGATTGTCATTAACTTCAAAAGTAAAATGATTTTGGTAAAAATTAGTTGATGAATTTACACCGCTTTCATTATATACTAATTTATATGTATTCCATACACATGACTGGTCATTATCACATTCATTTGCATTTTTTTCATTGCAATAATTCTCATTAAAATTATATAGTTCGCATGTACTTTCTACTTCAATTTCAATTGTCCCTGAATTTGAGTTTGATTGATATAGGCTAATATCAATTATATTATAATCGTCTAAGTATGTCACCCAAGTACCATTAACTTCATCACAAGAAATATTATCGTAAATACCATAGCTATCAGATAAGCAATAGCCTGAAATCTCTTCACCTTCACAGTTAGGATTTCCAAATCTTGAGATACTGGAAATTGGAGAATTTGTATAATTATCAGATACTAAAAATTCAAATTTATAACAATCATTTAAGTCAATTTCTGTATCATAAATAATTAAGGATATATCATCTTCAATACATCCGATTGAATTATTAAAATATTCTTGGCTGTTAATATAAATAAACTTATCTTCATTACATTCTCCTAAGACTCCTTCAAAATCACCGGTTAATAATTGATCATTCCAATAGCATTGGGTATTATCAGTAGAACATGTATTCTCATCATATAAGCCACATTGATATATTGAACACTCATTATTAATCCATTCACAACCATATTGATTATCGCAATTTTGTTGATTAATAAAATCTTCACAATCAATTAAATCACAAAATTCTTCTTTTTTAAAAATATTTAAACCTGATGTTGATAAATAATTGAAATTATCAGTTTCATTTTCAAATGTTAATATATATTCACTGTTATCTATTATTTGATTTTTTGAAAATACTTCTATATCAATTTGACCGGTACCTGTAATGTCTCCACTTATATCAAGATAAGGATCAATATATCCTGCTGAAGGTGCTTTAGGAATTACTACTGCTACATTTGGGCCAGTTCCTATTACATATTCATTTTCATCAATTTGAATTAAAGCTTTATTTTCTGATGGAGGAATTCCATTTTCCAATTCTCCATTTGGCTCTAAACCATAGTCATATGCTACAACTGCATAATAATATGTTCGGCCATTATCTACATCAGTATCAATATATTTATGTTCAATGCCACTATCTTCACCTAGGTAATATGAAGCTCCAAAAACTGTTGCATAATCAGCAAAGCCTTGGATAGAATCAATTTTATCACATTGATAAATTGGATCATAAAACATTGGATTACCATATCCATCTGTAATAATTTGAGCATCTTTAAAATATTTATCAGTTGATCTATAAACTTTATATCCTTCAAAGTCATTTTGCAAGCTATCAGGTAAGAATCTATCTATTGAGCTCTCAGCTATGTCATTCCATGTAAGAACCACTTGTCCATCTCCAGCTTCAGCTGTTAGAGTAGGAATATTTGGTGGTACAGCAAATCTATAATCAGTTTCATAAATTAACTGCACTGTTTGTTTTAAGGCAAACAAAGCTGGTACATCTGGTTCCATTCCTCCAGGAGAGCCTTGTATATTATCCATTGAATGAATTTCAGCCATTGAAATTCTTTCAGTTCTACCTTTTTCTAGTGGAAAAACTCCAGATGAAAATAGTTCAACCATATTTGATGGTGTTCCTTCAAATTGGTCAAATGCATTATTAATATCTTCTATAACCATTAAAGAATCCCACATTATTTGATCATTCTTAAACCATTTAGTTGTCGGATCTTCTTGATGTCCATCAATTGGAAATAGTTTGAAGGTAGTAAGACCCAACATATCAGATTCTGAAATATCCGTTTCACCAAAGTTAGGTTCACATCCAACACCTTCTACACAGTCTGGTTTTAAATTGCACTCTCCTTCATCTGGACCTGTATAGTTTATATCATTCGGTCCAACACCATCAAGACCTACATCATCATTAATTATAGAGCAATTATTATCTTCATCAACAATTGGAGCTAGCCAATCTTGATCTTCATCTCCTTCATAATGCTCTTTTAAATCACTCTCTTCTAAATTATATGTATCTAAAAACAGCTGTAAATCTGATATTCCGCATGTAGGACAAATTAAACTACCAGCATCATTGTCCCTAGATTCATTTAATAATCCATCTCCATCATTATCAATATCATCATCTGCTATTCCTGGACTCTCTAAAAATGCAAATCCCATAATTCCAGGTGTTCCCCCACCAAAACCAGTTGCATTATGATCCCATGAGTATGCTAAATCAAGTTGAACATCAAAATAACCAACCTCATCATCGCCATCATTGCCTTCTCCTCCAATAGCATTATCAACCCAATAGCCAAAAGCCATTTCATTAATATTATATTCAGAAATATTTGTTACATTATACTCCCAAAATAAAGCATCTCTAACTAGAGGATTATTCCATTGAAAAGCTCTTGATTCCACTCTAATACCCAATCCTCCCCAAGGAAAGTTAGGTTGAACTGAAGCATCACTTTGAATAAATTTATTTTGAATAGGATAATATTCGAATGGCTCTGTTGGATAACATTGATCAGTATCTTCGTTTAAGATACAGTCTTCATCACAGAATGAATTACAATTTTCTAATCCATAAATTTCTTCATTAGAGTTTTGACAAGTATAAAAAGCACACTCATTAATACATAAGTCTTGCTCTATATAAATTTCGCCTTCATTATCACCATTTAGGAATTGACATCTCCATTTATTTTGTAAATATTCTTGATCTTGTGCATCATTAACAACAAAATATGTTTCTAAATCTGCATATTGTACACCTCTACCAAACCTACCATCCCATTCGCCCGGCCATTTAGTCATGCTGCCTGTTGAAGGCCATGCACTTGGCCATGTATTTGGATCATCACTCATTGCAGGATAATCTTGGAATGAATTCATATAGCCAAATGTAGGATAAAATCCCCATTTTACAAGGTCAAGCTCATCATGATCCATTTCTTCTCTGTAACTTGTTTGTAGAAAATATATTTCATGTAATGAATTATTGTTATTTATTTCATCTAAATCATCAATGATTTCTATATCGAGGGTTTTATCATTATTATCGTCTCCCACATATACTTTACCAGCAACTAATAAAGCTACACCATCTAACATTCTATATCCAGTTCCATCATTTGGCCAAATTGAAACATCGTATAATCCATTTGGTGGCTCCCAATTAGATAGTTGAGTAGTATTTTTAAAGTACAATAAAATTCTATTCCCATCCATTCGTGCTTCTTTAATAGCAGATGGATCACCAGCTTCATCATTTGGACCATTGTAATCTTGAGAGATTAATAGTGAAAATAAAGTAATTATTATGTAATATTTTTTAATCATTAATATTTTATTGATATGCCTAATTTTATTGATCTTGGAGCTCCATATTGACTTGGATCTTGATAGGTGTCTTCAATATTTGTATAATTGTTTTTAAATGATACTTGGTCACTATCAGTTAATATTGCACTATACGCTCTTCCTGTTTGACTATTAACTTGATATTCGTTTAGAGAATCAAATAAATTATATATTTCTAAAGTGATTCTCAATTTAACATCCTTTATTTTAGGAATATTATAGTAGCTTGATAAATTAATTAATGTATTTGATGGTTTGTATGCATTATTTGGAAGTAAGTTGATATTAGCAAGTGAATTTTCTGATATAGGTTCAAAAGTAAATGCTGTACCTGAATTAAAATATGCACTAATAGTGGCTCCATAATTTTCCTTATTATATCCAAATGTTAAATTAAGGGTATGCCTTTGATCCCAACTTAATGGAATTAGGCTTGTAATTGGATCTTGATTTGTTCCTTCACGACTAAATGAGGACGTTGGAGAATCAGCAATTCCTTTTGTATATTGAAATGTGTAGTTAGCTAAAAGTGTAAAAGGACCACTTTGATAATCATAAATGAGTTCTAATCCTCTTGCATTACCATAATCCTTATTTGTATAAAGACCATATTTAATAGTATTATATGTCGTAATTGTTCTGGTTGTTAATAAGTTATATATATCTTTATTAAATACAACTAATTCAAAGCTCATAGATTTATTTATTTCCTGCCAATATCCAAATTCATAATTAACTGTTTTTTCAGCTTCTAAATTTGGATTGCCTAGAATAGTTTGATAATTATTTGGTGAAATCAACCAATCTGAATTTGAGTACATAGCATAAAGAGGGGGCATTTGAAAAAAGTGACCGTAACTAAATCTTAAAAGAGCACCTGCGCCAACTTGATATGATAATGCAAAACGTGGGCTAATCTGATCTTTAGTCTTCGTTTTTAAACTAGTCGATTGGTTTACATTAATTAAATCGTTGCCGGGATTTCTATAGTCTGATGGATAATATGTATTAGGATCAAACATATCATATCGTAATCCAAAATTAATAACCATTTCATCAAATTCCATTTTATCTTGAATATAAGCGGAATACTCTAAACATTTAACTTTATATTCCTCAGAGAAAGAGCTTCTGACTCCTTTATCAATATAAGGTGTATAAATTTCATCAGTTGAAGAACTGTCTCTAATAGTAAAATTAGCAATATCTACGTTATGGGTAATTTTATCAAGGCCTGATTTTATATTATGTATTGAATTGACTTGCCAATTAAAATCAAACTTTACATTTATATCTTCAATTATTTTAGTATTATGAACCTTATCTTGCCCGCCTTGTAAAAATCCTGATTCATTTCTATAATATCCATCAGCAATATATCGTATATCATTAGGATTTTTAAAAATATATGAATTATCTTCTTGGCTATTTCTTGATAATTTAAAATCCATAAAAGCAGATGTATTAAACATATAGTTAATAAATAGGGATGAAAAATTTTTATTTGAATAATTTGTTGAACGAGAATCTGGTGAATATTTGTAAAAATGATTATACCAATCACCTTCATATTCATTTGTAGAATTCATCAAAGAAATTTTTAAAAAGGGTAGGGGCTTAAAAGTCAGTTTCCCTAAAATTGATGATGATATAGAATTATTCATTGGAATGAAATTATCATTTTTATCTCTAATTTGCGCAGGAATGAATCGTGTTGTTAAAAAAACATCTGAATCTATTAAAGAAACTTCATAATTAGTAAATTGAGCTTCAATAAGCTGATTAATGTACTCATAATCTGCACATGTATTTTCATTAATAGAAAATTGACTATTTGATTTTACAATTACTGAATTTGTTTGAAGTTCAGTATTATCAATACAAGAGCCATTCGTACTATTTGAAATAAATATTCCATTTTCATCATAGCAACCACTAAATATAACTTCACAATCTCCATACTGAGAACATTCAGATGCATCAGTGATCTGATCAGATGTACCCGGATTAAAAATTTCTCCTCCTTGATAATTTGAGCAATATGTTTCAATTACATGACTCCCAGAATGTTCAGAATAATAGTTAGCTGAATTATCTGCCGAAAAATCACTTTGATCAGATACATTGAAGAAATCGTACCCATTTAAATGCCCCAAATTATTTTGGTATCTATAATTAAGAAAGAAAAATATTTTTTCTTTAAGTATTGGGCCACTTATCTGAAAATTATAGTCTTGATTTAAATTTTTTTCGTAGTTATCTATACCAGGAAAAATATTTTTATTTGAAGAAAAATAATTTTCATATTTTGAAGAAAAATTTGTTTCAAATTCATCTCCGCCATCTTTAGTAATTTGATTTACAGTCCCACTCATTGCTCTTCCATATTCAGCATTAAACGTTCCTGTAATAATTTCAAGATCCCTAAGAACAGATGGTTCAAGTGAAAATTTGTTGTTTGAATCCATCCCAAATGCATCTTCGGCTTTCATTCCATCAATAAGATATGTGACTTCAGTTTTTCTACCACCTCTAAAATGTCCATCAACGACTCCAGCCTGCATGCTAACTATTGAGGCAACATCCTTGACAGGTAAAATTTCAATTTGTTTTTCTGAAATATTCTTGATTGTACCTGCTTGATCTTTTTTTACTGAAATTTTTGAAGCAGTAACTAGAACTTCTTCTCCTTCGACATATCCTTGATCTAATTCAACATTAATTCGAGTAGTTTTATTTACGGAAATAACAACATCTTCTACAATAACAGTTTTGTAGCCAATCATGCTTACTTTTATTGAGTAGGTGCCGGGTGAGATGTTAATCATATAATAAAAGCCATCTGGATCAGTTAGCGTTCCAAGGCTAGTTCCATCAACTGAAACAATAGCTCCTAATATTGGGCTTTTATCTGAATCAAGTATGGTTCCAGATAATTTGCCAGTTGTCTGCGCAAATATGCTTGATATAGCAAATAGAATAATCGTTTTTTTAAACATACAAATTAAACTGAAAATTATCCAGTAATGGTCGATACCATAGCAACAATATCTACTACATTAATAACGCCGTCTGAATTAATATCAGCTGCACATATTTGGTCATCAGTAAGCAAACTAGTACCTACTATATGACTAACAGTTGCAACTATATCAACAACATTTACAATCCCATCTCCATTTGCATCACCATTTGCTAAGCAATCATTTGATTCACAAGATAGATCACATGATCCAGCACAATATGAGACTGTTGTATCTTGGCCATCTATAATAAAACCATAATTTGGATATTCATCTGTTGGATCCCAATCGCATATTTGACCAAATGGAGCTTGATATTGAATGGAGTTGCCCCATATATCGTTGTACCATCCTTCATTTGAAGTATCTACACATAAAATAGTAAATTCATATGTGCCATTTGGCAATTGTATTGTCCAATCATTATCATTTGTAGCTCCCCATCCATCCCAATTTGAAAAGCTACCAGTAATGCTTACAAAGTCACAATCATCTAATCCTCCAATATCAAATGATACATCGTAGGTTTCGTTGTCATCTCCACCATTATCAGTACAGACTTCATCACAGCTGCCAGCGCATTGAGTAATATAAATATCAGAATTATCTGCAATTGTAAAACCGTAATTACCATATTCATCTGATGGGTCAAAGTCACATTCGGAACCTACAGGAGCATGAATTAAATGTCCCCAACCTGAATAATTATCTGCTGGGCCACTACAAAATACGATATATTCATAACTTCCTGAAGTTAAGCCCTCTAGTACTCCAGTAAAAACACCATCATTATTATCATCTGTTAAATTTAAGCCCCAGCCAAGCCATTCATCACCTGATGAATTCCATGATCCATTTAGACCGCATTGATCATATGATTCATTTGGAAATCCTGAATAATTTAAATCAATGGAAAAGTATGCATTAGCAGCAACTAGATTGCATGAATTAAAAATATCTATTTCAAGACTAATAGGGCTAAGTGTGCATTCTCCATTTTGATTTAAATCACAGCTAGGCATTTGAAACTCTCTATTGTTACAATCAGGGCCAGGTAATAAGCAGACAGAATCCTGAAAATTACCGCAATTCCCGATACCGTCATCTGATTCAACAATTGCTCCATTAACAAATTTATATTCAATCAAATCATCACTGAAAATTCCAGTATCAACAGTTACTGAATAAATACCATCACCATCATCATCTGTCATTACAGTTGGAAGTATTGAAGTACTCCATGGAAATAATTGAAAATTGCCAATTAAATATACATTTCCATTAATTGTTTCATTATTCATATCAATATTAAATGTTACAGGAGTTTGAACTGGAGGTTGACATGTATCCCAGCATGTACCAAAGCAAAATGGTCCTAAGCTTAAGTCTTCATCTCCTAAATTAAAACCATAATTGCCAAAAGTATCATCACTTAAATAATCACAAGTTGAGCCAACCGGAGCACTCCCAATATCTCCATCCCATCCATTTGTTGTAAAAAGATATTCATGCTCCCCAGTTGGTAACTCAAGAGTTAACTCCCAAATATTATCACTATTCAAATCACTCATTGGGTTACAATATCCACACCAGCCATTAAATGATCCTTGGACATATACCACATCAGAATCTGATAATTCCTGATCACTCATATCAACTTGGAAAGTAACATTAGAATAGAAAATTTCAATACACTCATTATTGCATGAACTAAAACAAACAGGGTCGATATTAATATTTTCAGAGCCATTTATGACTACTTCTCTATCGCTCCATTGTCCTGAAGCACAGTCTTGACCTAAAAGATCTTCCCATCCACTTCCAGTATTCCAATCTGACCACCAACCATTTCTAAATTTATATGTGTAACTTCCAGGTTCTAAGTCCATGGTGTAAGACCATATTCCATCATCATCTTCATCACTCATTATGAATCCAGGGTCTGGATATAAATGCCCCATCCATAAAGTGGGCCCTTCATTTCCAACATCTTGCTCAGCCATATTAACATTAAATGTTACATTTGTTGAGTAAGCATAGCTTAATAAAATTGTAAAAATAACTAATTTCATATTTTTCTCCTGTATATTTTCAACTAAATAGATACCAAATAACTAAAACTAATAAGATTAGTATACCAGTTAATATTTTGTCTTGTGTTAGGTTCTCGTCCTTTGAATCGTTTGAAGATGAATAGACAAGATCTTTAATTTTATTGTAATCTGGCTCAGGAGTCATATAGCTTACAGCAATCATGACCAATGAACACACCAAAAATAAGTATAGTGCAAAATGTAAAAATAGTGGTTGGGTTAAAATATTTTCTATACCATTCACTTCAGATACAAGTCTTGTTATACCTAATACTGCTCCGGTATAAAGTGCTGCCATAGCACCTTGAGAATTAATTCTTTTAATAAATAATCCAAGCAGGAAAACAGCTGCAATAGGAGGTGAAATTAGTGCTTGAACACTTTGAAGGTATGTAAATAAACCGCCTCCAGATAGTGATTCTTGAAAAGGAATCCACATCATCCCAGATATAACAAGAAGGCCTGTTGCAATTTGGCCAACTCTTACTAATTTTTTTTCAGATTGATTTGGATTGTATTTTTTATAAATATCCCATGTTATAAGAGTGGAACAAGAATTAAATACAGAGGATAGTGAGCTCATCAATGCAGAAAGTATTCCTGCTGCTATCAACCCTCTTAGTCCAGTTGGAAGAAGATATTGAACCATGGCAGCAAGTGTCCCCGAGCTTTGAATTTCGCCATTTTCAATTGGAAGTTTAAATGCAGATGTAGGATCATTATGCATTGCATAAGCAATCATACCTGGAACTACAAAAATAAACATAGGTGTGAGCTTTAAAAATCCAGCAAAAATTGTTGCTTTTCTAGCCACGCTTTCATTTTCTGCTGCAAGAACTCTTTGAACAATAAATTGATCAGTGCACCAATACCAAATGCCTAAAATTGGAGCACCAAATAATATTGCAGTCCATGGATATTCAGGATGTGAAGCTGTTCTCCAAAGACTCATAAAACCATCTCCAGAAGCAGCTACCATATTATTCCAGCCACCAATCTCATTAAGACCGAATATTGTTACTAATATTGAGCCGCCTAATAATAAAAACATTTGAATTGTGTCAGTATATATAACAGCCTTTAAACCACCTAATATTGTATAAAATCCCGTAACTATAACAACTATAAAAGCCCCTAACCAAAAATCTATTCCAAGCAAGGTTTCAAATACAACTGCTCCAGCAAAAATGGTAACAGATATTTTTGTTATAACATATGCAAAAATTGATACGATAGATAAATACATTCTAGCTGAAGATGAAAATCTTTTTTCTAAGAATTCAGGCATTGTAGTAACACCACTTTTTTTATAGAATGGAACAAAAACCCAACCAAGAATTAGTAGCATAAATGCAGCTAATATTTCAAACTGAGATTCAATTAGGCCCTTTTTAAATCCGCTTTCTGCAAGTCCAACTAGATGCTCTGAACCAATATTTGATGCAAACAATGATGCTCCTATAACAAACCAGCCTAAATTTCTATTTGCTAAAAAATACTGAGAAGTATCTTCTTTTGTTCTAGATGAATAAATTCCAACACCTAGAATTATTGCAAAATATAATCCTAAAACGATAAAATCTAAAAAAGCCATAGTTCCTCCTACTATTTTGTATTTAAATTATGTAGTCGATAATTTAGACTTAATTATCAAAATTTACTAGTACGAAAGTGATCAATCAATTGGAGAGTTATGATTTTTAATAAAAAAAGAATTTTAATATTAACATTATTATTTTTTGTTTTTTCTTGTTCAGATAATGATATAGATAAAAAAGTTGATGCTATCTTATCACAAATGACAATGGACGAAAAAATTGGACAAATGACCCAGCTTGATAGAAGGTTCTTAAGAACTGAAGATGATATTATAAAATTTGGTATCGGCTCTATATTGAGTGGAGGAGGTTCTGTGCCTGAAGATAATTCTATAAAAGGTTGGGCTGACATGTATGATAGATTCCAATCTTTAGCTCAGAAAACTAGGCTTAAAATTCCATTAATTTATGGTATTGATGCCGTTCATGGACATAATAATGTACATGGAGCGACTATTTTTCCTCATAACATTGGACTTGGTTGCACTTTTGATTCTGAAATTGTTTATAAAGTTGCAGATATTACTGCTAGAGAAGTGGCTGCGACAGGAATCGACTGGAATTTTGCTCCATGTCTTGCAATTCCACAGGATGAAAGATGGGGGAGATATTATGAAGGGTATTCTGAGGATTCAAAGTTAGTTTCAGATTTAGGAGTTGCTACTATTAAAGGCTATCAAAATGTGCTTGGGAAAAATCACTCCATAGCTGCATGTGCTAAGCATTTTGTAGGCGATGGTTCTACAATTTGGGGCACTGGAGATAATAATTATATGATTGATAGAGGTAATGCTCCGATTTCTAAAGATGAACTATATGATAGATATTTACCTCCATATCAGGATGCAATTGATAATGGTGTTTTGACAGTTATGGCTTCATTTAATAGTTTTAATGGTGAAAAGTGTCATGCAAGCAAATATCTTTTTACGGATTTATTAAAAGATGAACTAGGTTTTGAAGGCTTTGTAATTTCAGATTGGAGAGGTATTGATGAAATTCCTGGAGATTATAAATCAGACATTGTTGCTTCAATAAATGCAGGTATTGATATGGTTATGGTACCTGGAGATACAATTTGGGGAGGAGAACCATATCATAAATTTTTAAGATTATTTAAAGAATCTGTTAATGAAGGTTTAATTAATAAAGATAGAATTGATGATGCAGTAAGAAGGATTTTGAAAGTTAAGCATCAATTAGGTCTGTTTGAAAATCCTTTTTCTGATAGATCCTATATTGAGGATTTTGGATCTTTAGAGCACAGGGCGGTTGCAAGAGAAGCCGTAAGAAAATCTGTAGTTGTTCTGAAAAATGAAAATGTTTTACCTATATCTAAAGATTTGAAACATATTCATATAGCAGGAATAGGCGCTAATGATATTGGTATGCAATGTGGTGGTTGGACTATGGAATGGCAGGGAAAAATGGGTGATATTACACCAGGTACTACAATATTAGATGGTATTAAATCTTCTGTCTCAAATCAAACTAAAATTAGTTATTCAGTAGATGGATTAAATGGTGAAAATGCTGATATAGGTGTAGTTGTAATTGGTGAAGAGCCATATGCTGAGGGCATGGGGGATAAAGAAAATTTAGCTCTATCTACTAAAGATTTATTGGTTTTAAACAATATGAAAAAATATAATATTCCAATCGTTGTAATTATGTTGTCAGGAAGACCACTTATAATTACTGAAGATCTGAAAGATTGGGATGCGTTTGTAGCGGCCTGGTTACCTGGAACTGAAGGCAATGGGGTCTCGGACATTCTATTTGGTGATTATAGCCCAACAGGAAAACTTTCATTCTCATGGCCAAAATCAATGGATCAAATACCTCTAGATTATACAGATAAAAATAAGGCTTTATTTGATTACGATTATGGATTAACCTATTAAATAAATAAAGTATATGTCATATTAATTTTTTTGCTTTTTATTGCATGTGATGAATCTTCAAACAGTAGTTACGCCCCATTAAACCCTAATTGCAATTCAAGCAATCCTCTTGAGGATGCAACAGGGACTTGCTGTAATTATGATGATGTAGATTGTAATGGTATATGTTTTGGAACAATGATAGATGATGCTTGTAATGTTTGTGGAGGTGATAGCTCTTCATGTGATCTTGGAGGTTGCAATGATCCTGCAGCTTCTAATTATAATGAAACTTCATCTGATGATAATAATTGTATTTATGATACTATTGATGAAGGATGGACTTGGGTTTGGGGAGATGAATTCAACACTTCGTCTTTAGATGTTTCTAAATGGGACTACCAACTTGGGACAGGGAGTCAATATGGCATGGTTGGATGGGGAAATAATGAATTGCAATATTATACTAATGAATCAGCAAATTTATTTTTTGACACATGTGATAATGATAAGCAGTGTTTAGTTATTTCAGGATTTAGACAAACCTATGAATCAAGCGAATACACATCTGCTCGAATTAGATCTGCAGGTTCTGGAATTAGAACTTATGGAAGAATAGATGTAAGAGCAAAGCTTCCTACTGCTCAAGGAACTTGGCCTGCAATTTGGATGCTCCCTGAGGATATGGTTTATGGAGGCTGGCCTTCAAGTGGCGAAATAGATATTATGGAGCATGTTGGTTGCGATTTAGGATCTATCCATGGTTCTATTCATTGTGATTCTTATAATCATATTGATGGTACTGAGCAAACTTCTAGTGTCAACAATATCGATATTGATCAATTTCATGTATATAGAATCGATTGGGATGCTGATGGTATTAGATGGTATGTTGATGACGTGCTATATAATGAGTTTTCTAATGAAAATTCTGGATCGAGTAGCTGGCCTTTTGACCAAGATTTTTATATTATTTTAAATCTCGCAATTGGAGGAACTTGGGGAGGTTTTTGTGGGATTGATAGTGAATCGTTATCCTTACCTCAAAAAATGGAAATTGATTATGTAAGGTTTTTTCAAAAAGACAATTAGTCTTATTGTGATATAATTTCATTAATCAGTTCCGTTAAATCAATAACATTAAATTCTCCATCAGTATTAACATCAATTTTGTGTGCATCAATTAATTTTATTCCATCATTATTAAAAAGTATGTAGTTGACTGAGTATATTATATCTAAAACATTGAGAATTCCATCTAAGTTTGTATCACCAGGTTGAAGGCTTATATCAAATTCCCAATCTGCCTTTCTTGCTCTATATGCATAATATCCTGGAGGATATGTAATTGAAAGAACTGTATTTTTATCATAATCTACTTCTGTTATGTATGTTCCTACATTTAAGATGTTGGTTTCAAAGAAAAATCCCCAATTTATTAAAGTATTGTTATTAGGCAGTCTTTGAACACTCCCCATAGACATTGCAACTAAACTATCAGGATGGACATATTCCCATACCAAAGTTACTGTTTTTTCTATTTCATCAAGCTGGTATTCTATAGCTCTAGAAAGCATCGGGTTATGTTGGGTTCCATTATCAAACAATGTTATATTGCCATTATCAATCCTTCTAACATCATGTTGCTTATTAAATCCATCCAATCTATCGTTAATAAATGTAAATTCATTATAGGGGCCACCCATAATCCATATTATATTTCCAGAATTCCTATCTATTTTAAATATTTCATTACTCGTTCTATTAGACAATAAAAGATTGTCATCAAAATCTATTTCAATACTATTGCCATGCATAAATGTAATTTGAGGATTCATAAAATTAATATTTGGATAATCTTGAATAGATAGATAATCTAATGCATTCCAATTTAGAATCAAGCTATCTTCATTGTTAAATTCTTGAATTATTAAAATATCTTGTATTAGAGTTGGCATAGGCATTCCTAGGTCTACCCAGGTAGAATCATAACATTGCAATATATACCCACCATTATCAAGCAATCTTATATCATGATAATCTGTGAGCATACCATTGGCACATTGAACTGTATCTATTTCTTGCATATATTGATCAGCAATTATCCATTTCCTAGCCGTTTTATCAAAGAAGGATAGTTTGTGATTATTTTTTCTAAAATCAAATCCATGATTCCCATGATTAACTTCCCAATATATAGATAGGTCCTCATTTAAAATCCCTATATGGGGGTCGTCTGTTGACATTGAATGAACGAATAATTTTGCGGGATATGGATCTCCATTAATTGTATAACTGTAATCAGGATATGCGTTGAATAATAAGCTGCAAAATATTAATACAAAGATAGAGTTAATATAGTATTCCATTTTTTTCACATTAAAATTTACAAATTAAAAAATAAATTATTTGTAATAATTAGTAACTCATTAAATAAGGAGAAAATAATTTTTGCATTACTTATAAAGTAACAAAAAGTAACAAAATAAAATAAAAAAGTTGCGGATATTAATATTTTTTATTTATATTGTATACCCGCATTCGTGTGGGAGGATGATAATTTATATATTGAAAAAAAGACGTGAAATCGTAATTATTAACTATTTTTAAATAGAGTGATAAGGGTCACATTTATTTATTTTTTTAGTAACTACATTCTTAAAGTTTTTTAATATAAATAAAATTAATTCGAAAAACAAATCGAGGAGGAGTAATAATGAAATCATTAGCAAAAATGTTTACATTATTCTGTTGGTGTCTTGTTGTATGTTCAACTGTTTTTTCAAATACTACTGAAATAAAGTTGAAATTAGAACAAGAGATTAAAGATCAGAAAGCAAAAGCAAAAGTTAAAGTTAATTTAACTGAGAAAATAGAAAACAATGAACAGCAAGTAATTGATTCAAAAGAGTCTAATAGTTTGAATGAAGCTGAGCAGCTAGAAGCTGACAGGCTAAAAAAAGCTAAGTTAAAACCTGTTGTTGATTTAATTGAAAATAATGCTCAACAAGTAATTGATTCAAAAGAGTCTAATAGTTTGAATGAAGCTGAGCAGCTTAAAGCAGATAGGCTTAAAAAAGCTAAGTTAAAGCCTACTGAAGAGCAAGAAAAAATTAATTATTATAACCAACTACATGAAGAGCATCATGCAAATTTTGAGGGGGCTAGATTGTATGATTTTGTAGTTCCTGCTCCTGAAAATGGTAGTAGAGATGGTAATGTGGAAGTTGTTTTAACAACAGACAGTTGGTCAAATGAAAGTTATTTTATACTTCTTGATACATCTAATTGGTATGCATGGGGAAGTGATGGCTGGGTTTATGTTAATTCATTAGGAATCTATGATAATGATTCTGGTTCGTGGAGTGCTTCAGTCCCTGCTGGAAATTATATGTTTATTTTAGGTGATGAATTTGGTGATGGTGGTTTATCTGCTGAAGTTTCTGTTAATGGAACTTCGGTAGGAACTGTTGCTTGTGGCAGTGCTGATAGTTTTTCATCCACATCTAATTTATTTGAAGCGCAATTTGTTTTTGATGTAACAGACGCACCATCAACAGATGCAACTGTAACATTTGATCTTGATGGATTAGGTGATTGTGGATTTGTTAGTGTAACTGGAACTTGGGATAATTGGTCTGGCTGGGGTGCAAACAATGACACAGACATGGCTGCTTCAATCCCTGCTGGCGACCATGAGTTTAAAATTTTATGTGTAAGCACAGCAGATAATCCCGAATGGTATAATGACATTTGGGGTAGTTCAACCACATACGGTCCACTTGACGGCTCTTGTTGGAATGGTGATTATACTTATAATAATTACACATTAAGTGTAGGTGCAGATGATATGACTGTTTCATATTGTGCTGGAACATGTGATGCATCATGCACGCCTGCTTCAACATGCACTACTTACGATGTAGTTTACAGTGGTTCTTATTCTTCTGAAATATCATGGGATATTGATGGCCAAGTTACTTCGCCAGTTTGTTTAGATGATGGTAATTATACTTTAAATGCATACGATTCATATGGCGATTGTTGGAATGGAACTCTTACTTTCACA
>MDTG01257111.1_pt1 | contig 22990 bp, 16 predicted proteins | sample 811421 | NCBI WGS metagenome assembly MDTG01 (sample SAMN05326645, study PRJNA326480) | marine metagenome | isolation source: seawater | place: Pacific Ocean: South East | collected 2011
ATCTGGATGGAATTCTGTTTACGTTGCAGGCAAAATAATAGAAAAAATTGGGCCAATTTTAGCCATAAATAACGAAGAGTTTACAGATCTGTATGTTGCTGAAAAATTTAATTAAAAATATTTCTAAAAATAAAGAAAATATTCTTATTTCTGGACTTTCTACGAATAGTAAAAAGGTTAAAAAAAATTTTATTTTTTTTGCTATTAAAGGCACTAAAACAAATGGAGAAAAATTTATAGATGAAGCCATAAGTAAAGGCTCTTCAGTTATTGTTTGTTCTAAAAGCTGTAAAATTAAAAGTAAAAAAGTCTTAATTATTAAAACAAAAAATATAAGGCATCTTTTAAGTCTGACAGCTTCTAGATTCTATAAATTAAAACCTAAAAATATAATTGCTGTTACCGGCACGAATGGAAAAACATCAGTAGCTGATTTATTCTATCAAATATTTAGAATTAACAGAATACCTGTTGCAACAATTGGAACTTTAGGAATTAAGTATAATGGCAAGATTATAAAAACTCACCTTACTTCTCCTGATGCTATATCTTTGCACAAAAGTTTGCACACCCTCAAAAAGAAAAATATTAATAATGTAATTATTGAGTCATCAAGTCACGGTTTAGATCAAAAAAGATTAAATCACATAAATTTTAAGGGAGCAGTTTTTACAAATTTTAGCCAGGATCACCTAGATTATCATAAGACTATGAAAACTTATCTAAATGCAAAATTAATCCTATTCAGGGAAATTCTTAAAAAAAAAGCTACAATAATTTCAGATAAAAAAATTGAGTCATTTTCAATCATTAAAAAAATTTCCAAACAAAAAAATTTACAACTAATTGATATAGGTAGAGATTTCGAAAAAATCAAAAATATTTCCGAGGACTCTTCTAGTGAATTTAAAATTAAGAATTTAGCTATGGCAATAAAAGCAACAAAATTATGTGGGTTGAAAGAAAATTTGGCCTATAAAGTTATAAAAAAAATTAAAGGTATAGATGGAAGACTTGAGTTAGTTAAAAAATATCCAAATAATATTAAAGTTTATGTCGATTATGCTCACACGCCTGATGCTTTATATAAAGCTATTGCATCTTTAAAGAATAAATATGGAAATAATATTTCTTTAGTTTTTGGGTGCGGCGGTGAAAGAGATAAAAAAAAAAGATCATTAATGGCAAAAATAGCTAATTGCAATTGTAAGAAAATTTACGTTACGGACGATAATCCAAGAAAAGAAAATCCAAAAAAAATAAGAAGAGAAATTTTAAAACACATTTCTAAAAATAAATCTTTTGAAATTGGAAACAGAGCATTAGCTATAAAAAAAGCAATTCAAAATGCACACCCACAAGAAGTAATATTAATAGCCGGCAAAGGCCATGAAGAAGAGCAAATTTACAAAAATAAAATATTTAATATTTCTGATAAAAAAATAATTAAAAAAATAAATTTCAAAAATAAAATTCTAACAAAAAAATATCAAAATTTTTTTCAAAATAGACTAATAGTTGAAAATATCTTAGGAAAAATTTATCCAGTAAAATTTAATGGTTTATCAATCGATACGAGAAATTTTAAAAGAGATAATTTATTTTTAGCTTTAAAAGGAAAAAAAAATGATGGGAGCAAATTTATTCACAAAGCACTAAAAAAAGGAGCAGGCTGCATTCTTACCTCTTCGGCCCCAAAAAAATATAACAATAAGATTATAAAAGTTAATAACACAATTTCTTTTTTAAATAATTTTGCTAAATTTAAAAGGGAGCATACTTCAGCTAAGATAATAGCAATTACTGGAAGTGCTGGTAAAACTTCATTAAAAAATTTAATCAAAGAATTGTTGCAAAACTTTGGAAAAACCTATTCATCTCCAAAATCTTTTAATAATCATTTGGGGGTTCCAATAAGCATGTCTAATTTAAATATCGATGATAAGTTTGGAGTTTTTGAGGTTGGAATGAGTAAAGCTGGAGAGATTAAAAATTTAACAAAATTAATAAAACCTCATATTGGAGTGATTACAAATATCGGTGAAGCTCACTTAGAGAATTTTAAAGATATTCGTGGTATAGCAAAAGCAAAATCAGAGATTATTGAAAATATTAAAGCTGGAGGTACGATTATATTAAATCGAGACGACAAGTTTTTTAATTTTTTAAGTAAAAAAGCAAAAAAACATAATCTAAAAATAACAACTTTTGGTAAACATAAAGAAGCCGATGTTTATATTAAAAACACTATTAAAAAAGGAAACAAATCAGAGGTATTTGTTAAAATTAACAAACAAAAAATAAATTTAATAGTTAACGATTTAAATATTTACAATGTCCTATCCTCTTTAGCAGTTTTAAATGAATTGGGGCTGAATGTTTTAAAACTTAAATCAAAATTTAAATATTTGGATTCACCAGAAGGAAGAGGAAAAAAATACTCTATTTTCAGATATAAGAAGAAATTTAAATTGATTGATGAAAGTTACAACGCCAACCCATTATCTGTAAAAAATGCCATTAATAAGCTTAACCTAATAAAAAAAGAAAAATTTAAAAAATACTTAATACTCGGTGATATGCTTGAATTAGGTTCCAAATCAAAAAAATATCATAAAGAACTATCTAAAGTTATTAACAATTCCGATATTGATAAAGTATTCGTTAAAGGAAAAAAAACACTATTCACTTATAAACACCTTTATAAAGATAAAAGAGGAAATATTTTGCAAAATAACGAAGATATAGACTTAAGCTTAAGTAAGATGATAGCAAACAACGATTATCTGATGATTAAAGGGTCTAATGCAACCGGGCTAAATGATTTCAGTAAAAAAATGATCAAGGGGATTTAAATGTTATTTAGTTTTTTAACTTCATTAATTGATCAATACTCATTTTTAAATGTTTTCAAATACTTAACATTTAGAACTGGCTTATCCGTGGTTACATCTTTAGTAGTCGTATTTATTATTGGCAGTCCACTAATAAAATTATTTTCGGAAAAAATGATTACTGGACCAATAAGACAAGACGGACCAATTGACCATATTGTAAAAAAATCTGGCACACCCACTATGGGTGGAGTAATTATCATAATCGGCATTATTTCAAGCACACTACTTTGGGCAGATCTTAACAATATATATATTTGGACTTTAGTCTTTGTGTCTTTATCATTAGGTATTCTCGGATTTATAGATGATATTCTTAAAATTAAACTTAAAAATTCTAGTGGACTTAAATCAAGATATAAATTTCTAGGTCAAATAATTATTGGAGTATTAACTTTATTTATTTTAATTAAATATTCTAACCACCAATACTTATACAATCTTTATTTTCCTTTTTTCAAAAATTTGATTTGGCATATGGGAATATTTTTTGTTCCTTTTGGTTTATTCGTTATTATTGGAGCTTCTAATGCAGTTAATTTAACAGATGGGTTAGATGGGTTAGCAACTGTACCAGTTATGCTTGTTGCACTTTCATTTACACTTATTTCGTATGTGGTAGGTAATACAATTTTCTCTGAGTATTTGCAGATTCAATATATTCCAGATGCAGGTGAATTATCTATTTTTTGTGGATCTGTAGTAGGAGCTTGTTTAGGTTTTCTTTGGTATAATGCTCCACCAGCAAAGATTTTTATGGGTGACACTGGATCACTTTCGTTAGGAGGTTCATTAGCAGCTATTGCAATTATAGTGAAACATGAAATTGTATTAGCTATAATTGGTGGTTTGTTTGTATTAGAAACTGTCTCTGTAATTATTCAAGTGGCCTCATTCAAATTGACAGGAAAAAGAATTTTTAAGATGGCTCCTATTCACCACCATTTTGAAAAAAAAGGTTGGGCAGAGTCTACTATTGTAATTAGATTTTGGATAATAGCTATCATCTTAGCATTGGTAGGTTTAGCAACGTTAAAGTTAAGGTAAACCATGTTATTAATGCCAAAAATCAAAGAACTATCGTTCCTTGTTTATGGGCTTGGAACAACAGGTCGTTCAGTAGCTAAATTTTTAATTAAAAATAAAATAAAAAAATTTAATGTTTGGGATGATAAAGAAAAGAATTCACTTAAAAATTATAGACCAAAAAATTTACTTCAAGTATTAAATCAAGTTGATTTTATAGTTTTATCTCCTGGCATAAGTTTATTAAAAAATAAAAACCTTAGAAAATTTAAAAAAAAGATAATTACAGATATTGATTTATTTTATTTAACCAAGAATAGACCCAAAAGTATTGTTGTAACTGGGACGAACGGTAAATCAACAACATGTAAATTATTGGAGCATCTATTAAAAAAAAATAAATATAAGATTTTTTTAGGGGGAAATATTGGAACACCAATTTTAAATTTAAAGGACCAAAAAAAAAATTTTGCAATTATAGAGGCTTCATCATTTCAACTTTCACATTCAAAATTCATCTGTCCAAATTATGCAATTTTTTTGAATTTTTCTAATGATCATCTTGACTGGCATGGTAGTAAAAAGAGTTATTTAAATTCAAAATTTAGAATATTTCGTCTTCAAAATAAAAATCATTATGCGCTTATTAATAAAAATTTAAGAAATATTTTCAGAAAAAAAAATTTTGTAAGTAAATTAATTTTACCAAGAGAAAAAGATTATGAAAATATAAAATTTAAAATAAAAAATGACTATTTAACTTCTAATATAAATTATGAAAACATGAGTTTTATTTATACTTTCTCCAAATTAATGAGAATTAAAGATGAAAATTTTATCAAGTCGATGAAATCTTTCAAAGGTTTATCACACAGATTTGAAATATTTCTAAAAAGAAACGGTATAACATTTATAAATGACTCTAAGGCAACCTCCTTTAAGGCAACAGATTTAGCTTTAACTGGACTTAAAAATATTTATTGGATTTTAGGCGGTCTTCCAAAAGAGGGTGATAGAATTACAATATCAAAACATAAAAAAAATATTATTAAATGTTATTTAATAGGAAAAGATATAAAATTTTTTAAAAACCAAATTAAAAATAAATTAGTCTTTTCAATAACAAAAAACTTAAAAAATTCAGTAATAAAAATTCTAAAAGATTGCAAGTTAAAAAAAAATATAAGTAAATTTGTTTTACTTAGTCCTGCCTCAGCTTCATTTTATCAGTTTCCTAATTTTGAACAAAGAGGTGAAGAATTTAAGAGGTTATGCAATAAGTATGCAAAGTAATTTAATTAAATTTTTATTATCAAATTATTGGAGAAGTATAGATAAAAAAATTCTAATTAGTTTTTTTTTATTATTTTTTCTAGGTATTTTTTTTTCATATTCATCTACTTCTTCACTAGCTGGTGAAAGATTAAATAAAGATTTTTACTTTTTTTTCACAAAACACTTAATTTTTACATTTCTAGCTATAACAATAATGATTGCAATTTCATTTGTTAAAACTGAATTATTTATGAGGCTAACAATACCATTATTCATTCTGTCTTTTGTCCTTTTAGCCTTAGTCCCAATTATTGGAGTAGAGGTTAAAGGAGCTAAACGCTGGATAGACTTTTATTTATTTAGACTTCAACCAATTGAGATATTAAAACCTTTTTTTATTTTGATAACAGTAAAAATACTAACACTTGAAAAACTTAAAAACTCTCAAATAAAATATATATTGAGTTTTATACTATTGGTCTCTGTAACAATTTTATTGATTGATCAACCAGATTTAGGTCAGTCAATATTAATAATAGGTAGCTGGATCTCGACCGTTTTTATTTCTGGGGTAAGCTTAATTTATATATTAATTTTTTTCTCTATCTTTTTACTTTCTTTAAGTTGTTTATTATTTTTTCTTCCGGAAAAGTTCGGATATATTACAAATCGATTAATTACTTTCTTTGATCCTAGCCAAGGAGATAAATTTCAATCAACATCTGCTCTTGAAGCAATAAAACTTGGTGGACTAACAGGTCAAGGAATGGGTGAGGGTATACTTAAAGAAAGCGTACCCGAGGCACACACTGATTATGTTATAGCTGTAATTTCTGAGGAATATGGTTCTTTAGTCTCGATAATGATTTTGGTTATATTTTTATATATTTCATTTAGGATAATTAAAAACTGTTTTAATCAAGACAATCAATTTTTAAAAATCTCTTTGAGCGGATTAGCCTCATTATTGATATTTCAAACCTTTATTCACGCTGGAGTAAATACTAATTTATTGCCAACTACTGGTATGACCTTACCTTTTCTAAGTTATGGAGGTTCATCGTTGATTGGCAGTGCAATTTTAGCTGGTTTAGTTTTAAATTATACAAAGAATAAAACATATTTGTATGACTAAAAAAAAATTTTTAATAGCCACAGGGGGTACGGGAGGACATGTTTTTCCTGCATATAGCTTAGCAAATTATCTTACAAACAGAAATTTTAAAGTCAAATTGACTGTTGACGAAAGAGGAAGAAAATATTTAAAAGACTATGATAATCTTGATCTTACAAATATTCCTTCTTCACCTTTAATTAAAAGTAATATTTTTAAACTCTTATTTTCAATCTTAACTAATTTATTCTCACTCTTAAAATCTTTGTTTCTTTTATTAAAAAATAGACCTCTTATTGTTTTTGGTATGGGAGGCTATTCATCTTTTCCATTATGCATCGCTGCTTCAATTTTACGAATAAAATTTATAATTTATGAAAATAATTTGATTATCGGAAAAGCCAATAAGTATTTGTTGCCATTTGCAGAAAAAATATTTGTTTCCTCTAAGTCGCTTGAGGGCGTCCCTAAAAAATTTAAAGATAAAGTAATTGAAATAGGCAATTTAATAAGAGAAGAAATAATTTACTCTAAGGTTTCTGATCAAATTGATGGGTATGAAAAGATAAATATCTTGGTTTTAGGAGGTAGCCAGGCTGCTAAAATTTTTGCAGATGAATTGCCAGAAATATTTGAGAGATTAAAAAATTCCAAAATACCAATTAAGATTTATCAACAATGCCAAGAAAACCAAAACAATCAATTATCTAAGTTTTATATAAATGCAGGTATAGAATATGAAGTTTTTAATTTTACGAAAGAGATAGTCAAATACTATTCAAGAGCGAACCTGGTAATCACTCGCTCGGGAGCCTCTGTTTTAGGAGAATTGATTAATGTTAAAATTCCTTTTATTTCGATACCTTTACCAACATCTGCAGATAACCATCAATATAAAAACGCTGAGTTTTATGCAAAAAAAGGGTATGGATATTTATTGGAAGAGAAAGATATTAAATATAAGTTATTTGAATTAATAAATTCAATTTTTAAAGATAAATCGTTAATAAAAAAGATTTTATTAAATCAAATACAGCATTCAGATAAAAACATTTTCAAAAAAATAAATAATGAAATAGAAAAAATTTCTAATGAAAAAAATTAATTTAGGTCAAAAAGACATAATTCATTTTGTAGGCATCGGCGGAATAGGAATGAGTGGACTTGCTCAGATAATGAATAATATGGGTTTTAGAATTCAAGGTAGCGACCAAAATAAAAACAAAAATACAATTAGTTGCACAAAATCAAAAATAAAAGTATTTATTGGTCATTCTTCAAATAATATCAAAAAAGCAAATATTTTAGTAAAATCAACCGCCATTAAAAATAGCAACATCGAAATAAAATATGCAAAAAAAAATAAAATACCTATATACACAAGAGCAGAGGTTTTAGCTGATGTCGTATCTTTAAAAAAAAATATTATTATTACGGGGTCACATGGAAAAACCACTACCACATCATTAGTTGCAAAAATTTTATCAGATCAAAAATTAGATCCCACTATCATAAATGGCGGGGTTATAAACTCTTTAAAAAGTAATGCAAAACTTGGCAAAGGAGAGTGGGCAATACTTGAGGCCGATGAGTCAGACGGAAGTTTTTTAAAATTACCCATAAACTTTTCAATTGTGACTAATATTGATTACGAACATTTAGATTATTACAAAAATTATAAAAATTTAGAAAATTCATTCATAGAATTTATTAACAAAACACCACCAACTGGAAAAGCAATAATTTGCATTGATAATAAAAATATATTTAAAATCTTAAATAAAATTAGGAACAAAAATATTTTAACTTATGGAGAGAACAAAAATGCTGATTATCAGGTCAAAAATATAAAGTATAATTATGGAAGTACAAATTTTGATCTTATTTTTAAAGGTAAAAATAAAAAAATTAAAAAAATTACAAACATTAACGTAAAATTATTGGGAAAACATAATGTATTAAATTCTGCAGCTGCTTTTATCGTGTGTCTTAATCTAGGCGCTAATTTAAATATTGCTAAAAAATCTCTTAAAAATTTTTCTGGAGTTCAAAGAAGAATGACAAAAGTTTTTTCAAAAAATAAAAATGACTTCTATGATGATTATGCTCACCATCCAACTGAAATAAATTCTATTTTGGAGGGCGTCCACAATGTAAATTCAAAAAGAAAAATAATAAGTGTATTTGAACCTCATAGATATTCTCGAGTAATATCTCTGAAAAATGAGTTTTCAAAATGTTTCAAAAAATCAAGCTCAGTTATCGTTTGTCCTTTGTACGCAGCAGGCGAAAAGAAAAATTCTAAATTTAATTTAATGAAATTTGCTCAGCTAATTGGAAAAAATTCAAAAACCCAAGTAATAATTGTTAAAAATCAAATAGAATTAAGCCAATATTTTAAAAAAAATTTAGTTAGCAATGAATTAATTATAGGAATGGGTGCAGGAACGATATCAAAATGGATGACGACCCTTAAAAATTTACTATGAACTTAGAAAATGAGATAGATAGAAAATTTGGAAACAATTTAAAGAAAGATGTCAAACTATCCAGTTACAGCTGGTTCAATTTAGGTGGCTGTGCTGAATACTTTTTTAAAGCGAAAGATAAAAAACAACTTATTGATTTTTTAGAAGAGGTAAAAAAAAATGATTTAAAATCAATTATTTTAGGCGCTGGATCAAACACATTATTTAGGGATAATGGTATTAAAGGAGCAGTTATTAAACTTGGAAGAGAATTTTCTGAAATTAAATTAGCTGAACAAGATACTTTAGAAGTTGGTGCCGCAACACTTGACCGCAATATTGCTAACTTTGCAAAAGATCACAGTTTAGGTAACTTTGAATTTCTATCATGCATTCCTGGCTCGCTTGGAGGTGCAATTATTATGAACAGTGGTTGTTATGAAAATGACATATCTCAGGTTTTAATATCTATTAAAGCAATAGATAAAAATAAATTATTAGAAATTGAAATTAAGAAAGAGGATATAAAATTTTTCTACAGAGGTACTAATTTACCTGATAATTTGATAATTATTTCTGCAAAACTAAAAGGTAAAATTAAAAAAAAAGAAGAAATAGAAAAAAAACAAAGTGAATTTATTGAAAGAAAAAAATTATCTCAACCAAGCCAAATAAAAACATGTGGAAGCACATTTAAGAATATTAATAAAAATAAAAAAGCCTGGATGTTAATAAAAGAGGCTGGGTGCGAAAAATTTAAGGAAGGCGATGCTATTATTTCACAAAAACATTGTAATTTTTTTGTTAATAACGGCAAAGCTCAATCTGAAGACATTGAAAATTTAATAAACAAAGTTAAAAAAAAAGTTCACGAGAAAACTGGAGTAAATCTTGAGCTGGAGATTAAAATAGTAGGTGAGAAAAAAAAAATTTAATAAAGTTTTGGTTGTATTGGGAGGCACTTCTGGTGAAAGGGCTATAAGCTTAGAAAGTGGAAGAGCTTGTATCAAAGCGCTTAAAAAAAAAGGTTATAAAGTTTCAACTTTTGATCCAAAAATTAAAAATTTTAATCTCATCAACAAAAAAAAAACCGATGTAATCTTCAATGCTTTGCATGGTAGAGACGGCGAAGACGGAGTTGCACAAAATTATTTTGAGTATTTAAAAATTCCTTATACGCATTCTGGTGTCATAAGCTCCTATAATGCTATGAATAAAATTATTTCTAAAGAAATCTTCATTAGAAATAAGATAAAAACTCCAAAATATATCTTAATTAAAAAAACTAATTTAAAAATTAAAAATATAATAAAAACTATCAAAAATAAAAATATAAGTTTTCCAATAGTCTTAAAACCAATTAATGAAGGTTCGAGCCTAGGAGTGAAAGTTTGTAATAATAAAGAAAAGTTATTAAAAGAAATTAATTATTTGTTTAACAATTATGATGAATTGATTCTTGAGGAATATATTGGTGGGCAAGAAATTCAAGTAGCAGTAATAAATGGCAATCCATTAGGCGCTATTGAGTTAATCCCTAAAAGGTTATTTTATGATTACAAAGCCAAATATACTAAAAAGGCAAATACAAAACATATAATGCCAGCTCGTTTAACAAAAAAAAAATATAAAGAAATTCTATTAATAGCCAAAAAAACCCATCAAGCTTTGAACTGCAGAGGTGTTACAAGATCAGATTTTAAATTTTATAAAAATAATTCTTACATTTTAGAAATTAATACACAACCTGGCATGACTAGTTTATCCCTGGTACCTGAAATAGCTAATTATAGAGGTATAACATTTGAAAATTTAGTTGAGAAAATTTTATTAGATGCAAGTATTAATAGATGACTAAACGATTATTAGCTGCGCTAGTATTATTCATATTATTAACAACAATTACTTTTGAGCCTAAAATAGTAACTTCAAAATTTAACGTAAAAAAAGTCGTTATAGAGAACAATTCTTTATTAAAAGAAAAAGATATAAAAACTCTATTAACTCCAATTTACGAAAAAAATCTTCTTTTTTTGAAAAAAATAGAAATCCAAAAAGCTCTAGAAAAAAATAACTTTATAGAGAGTTTTAAAGTTAAAAAAAAGTATCCCAGCACTTTAAAAATAAAAATATTTGAATATGAGCCTGTAGCTATTCTAATAGATAAAAAAAAGAAATTTTATGTAAATAAAAAGATTAACGTAATTAAATTCAAGAATTTAAAAGATTATAAAAACTTACCTTATGTTTTTGGAAATAAAGAAGAATTTAAAATTTTTTATAACAATTTAAAAATTATTAATTTTCCCTTTAATGAAATAAAAAAATATACTTTTTACGGATCCAATAGATGGAACCTAGAAACAAAAAATGATAAAATAATTAAACTTCATTCAAAAAACTATATTAAAAATTTGGAAAATTTTTTAAGCATTTATAATAAAAGTGATTTCGAAAAATTTAGAGTTTTCGATTATAGAATAAATAATCAACTAATTCTAAAATAATTTATGAAAAATTTATCTCTAAAACTTTTTTTGGAAATAGCAGGGTCAACTTATGTTTTTTTCGTTTGTGAAATTGATGAACAAAATAATTGCAAAATTGTTTACAAATTAGAAATACCTCTAAAAGGAATAAATAACTGCAAAGTATCTGATTTTGACACAGCCTTTAGTTCTATTAAAGAAAGTATTTTTAAAATAGAACAAAATTTTAATCGAACATTTAAAGAAATAATTTTAATCTTAGAAAATTTTGATTCCTCGTTCGTTAACATTGCAGGATATAAAAAATTAAATAGCTCACAAATTTTAAGAGAGAATATAACTTATATATTAAACTCACTAAAATCATATATAGATGAAACAGAAAAAAAAAATATATTTTACACATTTTTAATTCAAAGTTTCAGCTAGATAACAAAAAAATTGATAATTTGCCTATTGGTCTTTTCGGAGATTTTTACTCTCATGAGCTGTCTTTTATCTTAATAAACTCTAATGATTTTAAAAATCTCAATAATATTTTTGAAAGATGTAATTTAAAGGTAAAAAAAATATTAACTAAAAGTTTTATTAAAGGAGCCAATATAAGCAATAATTACAAAAACACTGAATCTTTTTTTCATATTAAAATGAGCAATAATAATTCAAAAATTTTTTACTTTGAAAATAATTCTCTAAAATCTGAGGAAATATTCAAATTTGGGACAGATATTATTGTAAGTGATATTTCCAAAATCACAGCTTTAAAAATTGAAACTGTGAAAACAATTTTAGGTCAAATAGAATTTGAAGAAAATATTTCTGAGAGTGAATTAATTGATACAGAACTTTTAAGTGAAGAAAGAAATAATAAAGTTAAAAAAAAATTGATTTACGATATAATTTTAGCACGATTAGAAGAAATCGCAGAACTAATAATTTTTGATAATATAAATTTCAACTATTATAATAAAAATTCTAAAGTTATATTTTTAGAGATTGATAGCGCTTTGAAGTTCAATGGAATTAAAGATATTTTTGAAAAGGTTTTTTCATGTAACGGAACTTTTGAATTGATAGTAATCAAGGATTTATCAAATGATAAAATGATTAATACTATTAATCAACTTGTCCATTTTGGTTGGAAAAAAGAGGCTATCCCAATAACCTTGTCAAAAAAATCAATAATAGCCAGGTTTTTTGATACAATTTTTGGGTAAAAGTTGTTTTTTTTAGAAACATTATTTGTTTTAAATATTAATCTCTACTCAAGTATAAAAATCCAGATGAACGAAATTTATCAAAAAACACTCTCAAAAAAAGTCAGTTTTAAGGGCATAGGCTTACATTCGGGTAAATGCGTTAAGATTAATGTCTGTCCAGCTGAAGCAAATGAAGGAATAGTATTTAAAAGAGTAGATTTAATCAAAAATAACATTATCGAAGCAAATTATAAAAACGTTTCTTCTGCAAAACTCTGTACGACTTTAGAGAACAGCTATGGAATAAAGGTCTCAACCGTAGAACATTTATTAGCTGCATTTTATATTGCCGGAATTGATAATGCCTTAGTTGAAATAAATGATGAAGAAGTTCCTATAATGGATGGTTCTTCAAAAGATTTTCTAGATATTCTAGAAAAAGAAGAGCTTACTGCTCAGTCAGAAAAAAGAAAATATTTAAAAATTTTAAATAAAGTAGAATTAGTTGATGGTAAACGAACAATTTCAATCGAACCAAATAATTCTTCTTTAAAAGTTAAGTTTCAACTTTACTATGACAATAAAATAATAGGAAATCAAAAAAATACTGTTGATTTTCAAGCAGACAATCTAAATGAAGTTTCAAGCTCACGAACTTTCTGTTTATATGAGGATATAGAAAAAATTAAAAAATTTGGTTTAGCAAAAGGCGGTTCTTTAGATAACGCTGTTGTAGTCGATAACGATAAAGTTTTAAACGAAGGCGGTTTAAGAAATGAAAAAGAGTTTGTTAATCATAAAATTTTAGACTTAGCTGGAGACTTTTTATTATCTGGGTATAGAGTTTTAGGAAAAGTTGAGTGTTATCAGGGCGGACATGAGCTTACAAATTTATTTTTAAAAAAAATTTTTATGCAAAAAAATGCTTTTGAATTTATTGAAAAAAAAGAATTTAAAATTTCTAAAAAATTTAGTCCACAAGTATTAGGAAAATTAGCTGTAAACGCTTAATCCTCTCGTCCCATTTCTTAGTATAAATTATAAATCAATCTGTTATTAATATATTAATGGTTTTAAGAACAATTTCTATAATAGGAATAATTTTACTTTTATTTTCTTGCTCAAAAAACAAACTTATTTATGAACCAACAGAAAAGATAGACCCGTATACGATTTATAAGGAAGGTTACGATGCTTTTGAACGAAACGATTTTTTTTTAGCTAGTAAAAAATTTTCTGAAGCCGAACTTAATTTTGATGATCCAATTCTTGCAGCTAAAGCTGCAATCATGTCTTCATTTTGTCTTTATAGTATAAATTTTTACGAGGAAGCAATTGAAAGTTTAAATAGATTTATCAAAAAATACCCAGCAGATAATAGTGCAATTTATGCTCATTATTTAACTGCTCTTATTTATTTTGAGCAAATGGGAGGTGAGAAACATGATCTTAAGCCGTTAATTGAAGCACAAAAAAGTTTTGATTTTTTTTTAAAAAAATATCCAGATAGTGAATATGCAATTGATTTAAAATTTAAAAAAGATTTGTTAACAAGCCAATTTGCAGCAAAAGAACTATATATTGCCAATTATTATATTAAAGTTCAAAAGTGGATACCGGCTATAAATAGATTAAAAATAATTTTGGAAAAATATGAAAACACCATATTTGTTGAAGAAGCTTTGCATAGGCTTGTAGAGATACATTATCATTTAGGTTTAGAAAAGGATGCAAAAAAATATGCCAGCATCTTAGGTTACAATTATAATAGTAGCGAGTGGTATAAACAATCTTACAAAATATTAAATAAGAATTATTCAATTAAAACAAATTCTAAATCTGGAACTATAAAAGATGATAATATTATTCAGAAAATATTAAAAATAATCAAAATTAAGCGATGAAAAAAAAAGATGAAATTATTAAACAATATAAAAAGAATATTGATAATTTAACAATTCATAACGATTTATATTTCAATCAAGATAAACCTAAAATATCTGATTATGAATATGATGAACTAAAGTTAGAAACTTTAACCCTAGAGTCAAATTACAAGTATTTAAAAAAATTAAATCTCTTCAAAAATAGAGTAGGATCGCCTCCCACTAATAAATTTAAAAAAATAAATCACCTTAAACCAATGCTTTCCTTATCAAATGCGTTTGATAAAAATGACATGATTGATTTTTTAAAGAAAATAAATAATTTTTTAAATTTCAACAATAAGGAAATAGAGTTATTCTCGGAACCTAAAATAGATGGCATTTCCGCAACTTTAATTTATGAAAAAGGCATTTTAGTTCGCGGCCTATCAAGAGGAGATGGAATTACTGGAGAAGATATTTTAAGTAATTTAAAAACTATAAAAACTATACCATTAAAAATAAATTGTAATAAACCGCCAGAATTATTAGAAATACGTTGCGAAGTTTATATTGGAAAAAATGATTTTACTAAATTAAAAGATAAATTTGCCAATCCTAGAAATGCTGCTGGAGGATCGTTAAGACAAAAAAAACCTCTTGAGACATCGAAAATTCCACTGAAGTATTTTGCTTATGGATTTGGGGCTATAAAACCAATGATTTTTAAAACTCAATCGGAATTTTTAGAAAAAATATCTAAATGGAATTTTTCAACTAATCCACTAGCTAAAGCTATAAAAGGTATAGATGGGATTGAAAAGGAACACGAAAATATCGATCAATTACGTTCTTCTCTTGATTACGATATTGATGGTCTAGTATATAAAGTTAATGATTTAAATTTACAAAAAAGATTGGGAAACACATCGAACTCGCCTAGGTGGGCCGTCGCTTATAAATTTTCTGCAGAAAAAGCAATCACTAAAGTTAAAAATATCATAATTCAGGTAGGTAGAACTGGAGCAATAACTCCTGTAGCCAAAGTAGAACCTGTCACTGTAGGAGGAGTGGTTGTTTCCAACGCAACATTACATAATGAGGACGAAATTGAGAGAAAAGACATCCGCATAGGAGACACTATTAAAATTCAGAGAGCAGGAGATGTTATACCCCAAGTAGTCTCAGTTGATCTTTCAAAAAGAGATAAGAATGCAAAAAAATATATTTTTCCAAAAAAATGTCTTTGTGGCGCTGATACAAAAAAAGAATTAAGCAAAAGTACCAAAAAACATGATGCGGTCAGAAGATGTATAAAAGGATATGATTGTAGATTTTCTGCTAAAGAAAAACTAAAACACCTTGTTTCTAAAGAAGCGTTTAACATCGATGGACTTGGAAAAATGGTTATTGAACAGTTTTGGGATTTAAATTTAATAAAAGAGCCATCTGATATCTTTAAACTCAATTACAATAAAATTAATAAATTAGAAGGATGGGGTGAGCTTTCTATCGATAATTTAAAAAAAGCTATCGAAAAATCACAATCAATTTATTTAGATAAGTTTATTTATTCAATAGGCATCAGGCATATAGGCCAAGAAAATGCAAAAATTTTAGCAAGCTTTTTCAGTTCAATAAAAGAATTTACAAAATTATTTGATTTGAAAAATAGAGAAAAAATTTTAGTTAACCTGATTGATTTAGATGGGATAGGTGATACACAAATTCAGTCTATAGAAAATTTTTTTTCAAATAAAACCAATACTAGAATAATTAAGGATTTAATTAATAGAATAAAAATTTATAATTATACATCTCAGAGCAAAGATGGAATGTTTTCTAACAAAAAATTGATGTTCACTGGCGGCTTTAAAAATATGAGCAGATCGGAAGCCAAAGCAATCGCTGAGAATAACGGAGGAAAAGTTCTGGGATCTATTTCTAACAAATTAGATTTTTTAGTGGTTGGTGACTCCAAACCTACGAAAAAAAAAATTGAGCAAGCCAAACTATTAAAGATAAAGATAATTTTAGAAAAAGACTGGAATAAAATATTAAATAGCTGAACAAGCTTTTTTAAGGTCTAAAGCTTCGACTTTATTCATAGATTTTATAAGATTTTTAAAGACAATTTTATGATAATTATTAATCCATTTTTTCTCATTTTTATTTAAATTTTCATTGAGAATTAAATCTTTTTCTATGGGTGCCATTGTTAAATTTTCAAAATTCATTCGCTTTTTAATTCTTTTAACATAAATAAGATTTTCAATTCTAATACCAAATTTGTTTTTTTCATAATAACCGGGTTCATTTGATACAATCATTCCTTCTTTGAAATCAACTTTATTCCCTTTTGATATTGCATGAGGCCCTTCATGAACATTAAGAAAATACCCCACACCGTGACCAGTCCCATGAGCATAATTTAAACCGATTTGTTTAAGGTATTTTCTTGCGCTAACATCTATTTCTGAACCAGAGGTATTTTTTTTTAGTTTAAAATTTGCAACAGCAATGTGACCTTTAAGAACTCTAGTAAAAATATCTTTAATTCTTTTATTTGAATTTTTTAAAGAAATTGTGCGTGTAACATCTGTTGTTCCAAATTCGTATTGACCACCAGAATCAACTAAGTAAATATCTCCTTTTTTTAATCTCCTATCTGTCTCTTTAGTAGCTTTGTAATGAATAACAGACCCATTTGGTCCAGTTCCTGATATCGTTGGAAAACTCAAGAATTTAAATTTTTTATTTTTTTTCCTTAATTTAAATAATTTTTGTGAAGCACTTATTTCAGTAATATTTTTTTTATAAAAATTCCTCTTTAGCCAGAATAAATATTTTGTTAAAGCAACACCATCATAAATATGTGCTTTTTTGATATTTTCTATTTCTTGTTTTCCTTTAATAGCTTTAAAAAAGTAAATAGGGTCTTGAAAACTTAGTGCTTTATTATTTTTATGAATAATACTTTCAAATAAGTATGAACAAGAGTTTTTATCAATTATAAATTTTTTCTTCTTTATTTCTAAAAGTATTTTAACGCAGCTCTTAATATCCAGAAATTCAATTTTTTTAAATAATTTTCTAAATGATGATGATATTTTTTTTAAATCACAAAAAAATTTAATATTTCTGTTTTTATCAATTAAAATATAACTATGCGGTATTGGAGCGTATAATGAGTCACGACCTCTTATATTAAATAACCAGGCATTATTTTCACTTGCAGTTATAAATAAAAAATCAGATTTTTTTTTCTTCAAGTAATTAATAATTTTATTTATTTTAGATTGATAATTTTCATTAATAGATTTATCTGGCAGTGCAAAAAATTTACCTCTACTCCTTTTTATTTTTCTTTTCCAAATTTCATCGATCAAGTTTTTTTTAATAGGTTTGAACTTACATTTACTTTTACCAAAAAAAATAGATAAGGATTTTTTAGTAAATAAGTTAGGATCAAAACCAATTAATAATTTTTTTCTTTTAAGGATATCTCTCGGCATTTTATCTGGAATTGTAATAATTTTGAATGACTTTCCACTTTGTTTATGTGCTTGCAATGTATATCTTCCATCAACAAATAAATAATTTTTACTTTTGAGTATTAAGGCAAAACCATAAGAGCCAGAGAAATTTGAAATATAATTTAATCTATCATTGTGATTTGGAAGATATTCACCAAAAAACTCATCATTTTTAGGCACTATGTAAGCATCTATTTTTTCTGTCTTAAATTTTTTTTTTAATTTTTCTATTTTTTCCATTTTAGCAATTTATTCTTTTTGTACCTATCCCATCCAGGACTTCTATATTCTCCCTCAAATTCGATTGAATTATCTTGATTAAATTCAAAGTCATCATTTTCACTTGTGCTTACTTCATTTTTTTCTACACTCTCGTCTGGCATTTCGTTTATAAATCTTGAAGGTAAAGCATCCATCCAGTCTCCGTGGTAAGCTCTTTTCATTGCAAATGACAAATAAGCTTCTTTTTTTGCTCTTGTAATACCTACATACGCTAGCCTTCTTTCTTCCTCTAAAGCAAAATCACCTTTTTCCTCTAATGATTTTTGATGAGGAAACAAACCTTCTTCCCACCCTGGTAAAAACACAACATCAAACTCTAAACCTTTAGCAGCATGCATCGTCATCAAATTAATTTTTGCTCCTTCCCATTCTTGATCAATTGAAGTAGCTAAAGCTACATGTTCTAAAAAACTCTGCAAGTTGTCATAATCCTGCATGGCTCTGAGTAATTCTTTTAAGTTTTCCAATCTATTTTCATTTTCTAAGTCTTTTTTATTTTTTAACATAGACGAGTAACCCGACTCATCTAACACTAATTTCAATAAATCAAAGTGTTTCATTTTTAATGTGTCTTTTCTCCATTTTTGAGTCATGTTTATTAATTGGCTTAGTGCAGTTTTTATTTTAGGTTTAAAATCACCTTTCTCTAATAATTTAATTATCGAGTCTTCGAGACATAGCCTATTAGCTTTTCCGAAAGTATAAATTTGATTTAGTGTGCTTTCGCCTACACCTCTTTTAGGCACGCCAATGACTCTCTCTAGAGCTAAATCATCAAATCTTTGATTTATGATTCTCAAATAAGAAACAGCGTCTTTGATTTCTGCTCTCTCATAAAACTTTATTCCCCCTAGAACACGATATCCAATTCCAACTTGAAGAAATCTTTCTTCAAATTCTCGTGTTTGATATATTGCTCTAACTAAAATTGACACGTCATTTAAGGAGTATTTCTTTTTTAATTTTTGCTCTATTATATCACTAATACCTTGAGCTTCTTCTTTACCAGTTCTGTAACAATTTAGCTTTACCAATTCACCCTGATTAGCTGAGGACCATAATTTTTTCCCAACTCTACTTGAATTGTTTGAAATCAAAACAGAAGCAGTTTCTAAAATATTTTTTGTTGATCGATAATTTTGTTCAAGCTTAAACACTTTACAATTTTGGTAAATTTGATCGAAGGTAAGAAAATTTTTTATTTCTGCACCTCTCCAGCTATAAATGGATTGATCATCATCACCGACACAACAAATATTTTTATTTTCATTTACAAGCAAATTTAACCATTTGTTTTGTATAAAGTTAGTATCTTGAAACTCATCAACTAAAATATATTTAAAATTTTTTTGATAAATTTCTTTTATATCTTTATGCTCTTCAAATAGTTTTACACAGAATAAAATCAAATCACCAAAGTCAAATGCATTAAGGTCTTTAGTTTTATTTTGATATATATCGTAAACTTTTAAAATTGATTTTAAAATTGAGCCTGATTTCTCTAATTTTACATTTTTTGGCAGAAGACCTTTATTTTTCCACTGATCAACATGATACATAATTAACTGAGGAGAAAATTTTTTAGCATCTAAATCCTCTCCCTTAACTATATTTCTAATTAATTTTTTTTGATCATCAGTGTCCAAAATGGTAAAATTACTTTTGTATCCTAATGCTTCAGCATGTCTTCTTAAAAATTTTACACTTATTGAATGAAAAGTACCTAACCAAGGCACTGCGTTTGAACTTCCTTTAACGTATTGCATGACTCTATTTTGCATTTCTTTTGCCGCTTTATTCGTAAAGGTCACACATAAAATTTGATTGGCCCAAGCTTTTTTTTGATTAATAATATGAATAAGTCTCGTTGTTAAAACTCTTGTTTTCCCTGAACCAGCACCAGCAACAATTAAATTTGGTCCTTCAGTGCTTAGCACTGCTTCCTTTTGTTCTTTGTTAAGGTTTTTTATTAAGTTATCTATGTTACTCATAAGAAAGAATTTTCACTTATATACTAGATATAAAAATAAAAAAAATGTTAAATAATTATTATAAAATAATTCACATCAAGTACTCAAGATTCTTCAAGTTTATCTTTTTTCTTAGATATTTATTAATGATTTTCTTAATCTCAACAGCCATATTTTTATCTATTCCTATTTTTTTCAATTATGAAAAAAAAGCTGAAATTATTAAATTATATTTATTTGAAAATTATAATTATAAAATAAATAATTATGAAAGAATAAAATACAATATTTTTCCCTTACCAAATTTAGAATTTATAAATGCTGAGATAAATGTAAAGACTTCTAAAGATAATTTAGGTGTTAAAAAAATTAAAATTTATCCAAATTTATTAAATATCTATAATTATAAAAATTTTAATTCAAATAAAATAATTTTGATAGATAGTCAAATAACATTTCAAATATCAAAATTTAAGAATATTTCAAATCAACTTTTTAAAAAAAAAAAGAAATTAATTTTTGATAGTCTAAATCTTAAAATGATTGATAAAAATATTCCCATAATTGAGTTTGATAATATTAAATTTACTAATTATGGATATAGTAAAAATTTGATTAGAGGAAATGCACTAGGTAAAAAATTTAAAATTAAGATAGATGATGATTATAAAACTATAAATTTTAAATTACTTAATACAGGAATAAATGCTGATGTATTTTTTAATGAAAATCAAAAAGAAAATTTTAAGCATGGTATTTTTAAATTCAAAATACTTAATATTAATTTCAAGTCTAATTTTGAGTATGATGGTAAAGTTATTAATATTTATAACTCTTATTTTAGAAGCAAGAATCTTTCTTTTAAAAATAAAGGTGAAATTATTTTAAATCCTTTTTTAGATATAAACTCAAAGTTTTTTATAGAAGAATTTAATTTTCAAATATTAAGGCAAGTAGATTTTATTAAACTTTTTAAGTTAAAAGATTTTCTAAGAAAAATAAATAATAGAAGTGAGATAAATTATAAATCAAAAAAGTTTAATCGTAAATTTTTTGATGACTTTAATTTAAAAATTAATTTAGCCTATGGAAGAATTAATTTTTCAAAAAGACTATCCTCCCCAACTCTTGCTACTCAGTGTGATGGTGATATAAATCTTTTAGAGGAATATCCCGTGTTGGTTTTTGATTGTCATGTAAAATCTGAAAATAAAAAGGAATTACTTAAAAAATTTTCTATAAAAACAAAAAATAAAAATGAAATCTTTGAATTAAAAGTTAAAGGTAATTTAAGTATTTTTAATAGAAAAATTAATTTCAAAAATATTACGGTGAACGATAGTTACAATGCTTCAACAGAGGATCTAAAATATTTTAAATCTAGCTTTGAAAATATTCTTTTTGACGAAAATTTTTTAGAAATTTTTAATTTAAAAAAGATAAAAAATTTTATAATAGAAGTCTCTTAGTTATTTTGGCTTGGTCATATTAAGAGGATTCATAATTTTATCATATTCTTTCTCATTAATCAGTCCTGCTTTTACTACTTCGTGTTTTAAAGTTGTTCCATTTTTATGTGCAGTTTTGGCAATATGGGCAGCTTGATCATAACCTATTTTTGGCGCTAGGGCGGTAACTAGCATTAGTGAGTTTTCTAACAAATATTTTATTCTTTTTTTATCTGCCTTAATGCCTTTAATACAATACAAAGCAAAAGTTCTAGATGAGTCACTCATGATTTCTATCGATTGTAAAATATTATGAATGATAAGTGGTTTAAAAACATTTAATTCAAAATGACCATGAGAACCAGCCATAGTAATACCATTATGATTTCCAATTACTTTTACACATACCATAGTTACTGCCTCTGATTGAGTTGGATTAACTTTGCCGGGCATTATTGATGAACCTGGTTCATTGGATGGAAGAATAAGTTCTCCATAACCTGCTCTTGGACCTGAACCTAAAAATCTTATGTCGTTTGCAATTTTCATTAAACACACTGCTGCTGTGTTTAATGTTCCAGAAAAATTTACAATCTCATCATGTGCAGCTAAAGCCGCAAATTTATTTATTGCTGGTTTAAATGAAATTTTTGTAATTTTAGTAATCTCTCTAATAATTTTCTTATCAAAATTTTTCTTAGTATTTAGGCCAGTTCCAACGGCAGTTCCACCTTGAGCTAAATAATTAATTTCTTTTAGAGCATTTTCTATTCTAGAAATACATTTTTTTAATTGAGCGTGGTAACCTGAAAATTCTTGACCTAAAGTTAACGGTGTCGCATCTTGTAAATGAGTTCTTCCAACTTTGACTATATTTTTAAATTCTTTTGATTTTTTTGCCAATTCTTTTTCAAGTAATTTAAGCGAAGGTAAAAGTTTTTCTTTGGCTTTTATTGCAATAGCGATATGCATAGCTGTAGGAAAAACATCATTAGTAGATTGAGATTTATTAACATGGTCATTGGGATGTACTGGTTTTTTTGTTCCTAATTTACCGCCCATCATTTGAATAGCTCTATTAGCTATGACTTCGTTAACATTCATATTTGTTTGAGTACCCGAACCTGTTTGCCAAACTTTTAAAGGAAAATGGTTGTCGTGTTTTCCTTTTATAACCTCATCAGCTGCTTTAATAATATATTTGCCAATTTTTGGGTCTAAATCTTTATTTCTTACATTAACTATTGCTGCAGCTTTTTTAATAATTGCAATAGAATGAATTACTAAAGGCCTAACCAAAAAATCCCCAATATTGAAATATTTGTTTGATCTTTCAGTTGATGCTCCCCAATACTTATCACCAGGAACTTTTATTTTTCCAATACTATCAAATTCTGTTCTGTATTTCATATTTGATTCATTGA
>MDTG01310995.1_pt1 | contig 22985 bp, 41 predicted proteins | sample 811421 | NCBI WGS metagenome assembly MDTG01 (sample SAMN05326645, study PRJNA326480) | marine metagenome | isolation source: seawater | place: Pacific Ocean: South East | collected 2011
CTTCGGGGGGCGGGACGCGAAACCTCACAGCGGGTGTCGTCAAAACTTCAAAAAACGCCAAAAAAGTTGCATTTATCGTTGACAACCCCGCAAAAGTATGATATAATTAGTATAAGTCGTATAAAGACTTCGCAAAAGCACTGCATCGCTTTAGCACTTCGTTTACACACTTCGTTTCGAAACTGCACTGCGGGGACGGCGCAATTGTGCCCTTGCTCAACGCCCCTGTTTATGCGGGGTTGTGCCTTGCTATATAAGACCAATGGTTGCATAAATTTTTGCTTTAATTTTAAAAAACTCTTGACACCCGTTATAGAGTGTGGTATAATCGGCGCGTTTGCCTGTGGATAACCTGTGGATAAAATAATTGAAAAAACTTTGCTTTTCCTATTGACAGGAGTGAAAAAATCCGTATAATATACCTTATGAAAAACGAAAAGAAAGTTGAAAAGACAAAAGCACAATTAGTTGCCGAAGTTGAAGCAAAATTCAAAGTAGACAAAGGTTTCTTTGACTCTCTTGAAAGAGCAAATAAAGAAACAATCGTCAGAATTTTATCCCTTTAATTCGACAAGTGTTGATAGTCTCCGAAGTGTAAGATACTTTGTTCCTCAAATCTAGTCATCTGTCCCTATTGGCACGGGACAGGTGGTCGCCAAACCCGACAAATGTCCTCGAGGAACGGACATGCGTCGGGTTTTTTTGTGAAAAAAGATTAAATTTTTTTAAATTTTCTCTTGACAAATGCGGAAAAGTGTGGTATAATATTAGGGTGGCGGGCGGGAGAGACTCGGGTTCGCATAAAACGGGACATTTGTCGCGCCTCGTAGACTCGGTTACGCACTTCGCTTTCGCACTTTGGCGCGAGGCGCACCCGATCGGTTCATCACTTTATCACTTCGGCGCCCGCGGCACTTTTTCACTTTATCACTTTATCACTTCGGTGCAGAATTTTTGAAAATTTGGTAGATTTTGCGCTTGAAAATTTCTGTAAATAGCGTATGATAGAATTGGGGGAATGTTTATTTTGGTAGATTTTGCGCTTGAAAAAAATAAGGTAGATTTTGCGCTTGATTTTACTACCTAGATCAAAAAATAAGGGGCGTATTTCTACACCCCTTATCAATTCCCCCATTAAGCAACATTGAATTGATTATTCCACTTTTCAGCGTTAATAATATCAACACGCCCTAGAGATTTAATTGCATTTAAGTTATTCGGATTATCATCATAGAAACTCTTATGCAGATTCCTATATTGTTTCAGATTAAACAAATACCTTAATTGCGACTTTTTCAATAAATGGTCTTGTGTGTTTTCATTCTCAGGTCTGCTTATGACATAGTCATAATAAATACCCATAGAATGTATAAACTCCCAATCCCATTTTGTTAATTCTCTAGCAGTGCAAATTACAACAATATCGCCATTAATATAATCGGCTCTTAACTGCCAATATAATGGCAGTAAAGAATCCCCAAAAATATTTTCTTTTGTATTGTTGGCTTTCCAATGTTCCAAATCAAGAGAGCCATTTTCCCTAAGTTTAATTCTATGTGATGAATCAATAATTGTTCCATCTAAATCATAAATCCTAACCTTAGGTTTTAAGTTTATGAATCTATCTATAAAATTTGTCTTAGTCATATTGCCACCCTTGAAATTTGGGCTAGTGCCATTAACAAGGTAATTACAATTATTTTACTCTCATTTTGCTTAAATGCAACATATAAAATCAATAAATTACCTGTAAATAACAAAGCGTAAGAAAATAGGACTTCAAGGGGCTTAACCCCTTGAAGTGCTACAAATACAAGACCAATCCCAATATAAAATATTGAATCCAATCTTTTCTGAATTAGTTTATCGTTATCATCTATTAACATGATGTCCCCCTGTTATTCCAAACATTTGAACATCTATTAAAGAAATCCTTTTTTACTAATTCAGCATAAATGGACTTACCCTCTTTACGAGAGTAAGTCTTTTCGCCATTAACACTATGTTCATGGTTAGTTTCTGCTAACCATTCTTTAAATGAAGGTGTGCAATCTATGAAATCAAATTCTAACTGTTTCATTTAACACCCCCTAAATCTAACTCCATTTGATTAGGATTAAATTTCTTACTAAAATTCTTCTTGTTCTTTTTCGCTTTAGTAAGTTTACCTCTACGAAGTTCAAGTTTCTTTTTAGCAGAATATCCCTTTTTGATATTAGACCAATGAACAGGGCGAACATTATTCACAAATTCCTTTTTAATTGTTCCTTTCCACTTCTTCCAAAAGTGTGAGAATAATTGAAATTCCAATAATGAATCCCTTAACGCTGTATGCTGTTCTTTATACCATAGGTCTTTATTTAAATACCTAATACAAGATTCAGCAGAATAACTAGGATTCCCTTTATCAGTTGTCATTTGATCTAGTTCATCTTTAGTTAAGGAATCTAACCACCTGTTATAATCCCTATTCATAAAAAGATTACCAGCAATATCCATTAAACAAACATAATCAACATTTCTAGGCAGATAAAAAGTTTTATCTGTAAGTTGTTGATGTGTTTTTCTAATAGTGCCACCAACACTAGAATCAACGCCAATATCAAAATTAAAGTTATAAGATGTTAGATATTCAACATTCATGGCATAGAGTTTATCTTGCCATTCTTCAACAATATCTTTCCATGCTTTAACCTTATAAGGATTAGCGATAGCGTCTTTTAATGCTCTTGCCATAGACTTGTTATAAGCGTAATTATGCCCCTCTCTATTCTGATGTAAGAATAAATCTAGGTCTTGCATAACTTCCTTAACATAGTAATCCATTTTAATTACATTAAAAGAATTTTCCTGTTCTAAATCCCCAAAAGTTGCCCCAAAATGAAACACCATTCTAGGATTTTTGGTTATATAAGAACATTCAGTATCAACAACACAGGCAATAGTGCCTGTGTTGTGTCGGTTTCTAGGCGACATCTACTTCGCCCCCTTATAATCAGCATTAACACCTAATGCTTTTGCAAGGTTAGAAATGTCAACCTTAGTTGCTCTTTCCAGAGCAGGTAAAGTTAACCCCTTTTGCTCAGATATGATTTTAACCATTTCTGATTTTGTCATATCTTCATATTTTTTCTTTTCCATAATTATTACCTCTTGAAAAAGTGGGGCATTTAAAACAGTTGCCCCATTACTGCACAATATACCCATATTGCTAATTAAGTGATGATTCGGAACGCTATGAATCATCATCTAATGTAATGGTTTAGTTATACCATTAACAGTATAACTAATTAAATTATAGTTCCCTATTATCTCAATACCTAATCTTGCTTTTACGCTTTCGCATAGTAAGTTCCATGCATTGTTAGTATTCGCCAATAATAGTTGTTCTTCTACATCTGTTAATTCAATCGTTTCAAGGTATTCACTACCCCCACGAAGTTGAACAACAATGCTACTGTAAGTCTGTTGTTTATTCATTATCTTACTACCTCACTCAATGCTAATAGAGTTGTTAACCCTATTATGATTATACCTATTATGAATGGTAGCAATAATTCGCCCTCTCTCTTGAATGAACGCCACCACCTACGCAACGCCCTACGATTACGCTGTTGCGTAATCGTGGGCTTATCTTCAAATAACCATTTCATATATTACCCCCTTATGAATGTTAACAATGTATCTAAATTCAACAATGCTAATATAAATGTTATTACGATTAATGAATCTAAAATTACTGAATAAATAAAATATCCTCTTTTAGCAAATTCAGTTATTAATCTTCTCTCTACAACAATGAATTCAATGTTGTCATTCTTCAACCTCTTAATTGCTTTCTTGAAGTTCTTTTTTGATTCAGCAGAATTATCCCATTCTGTAAGAATCAATCTTTTCTTTTCTATGATGTTCCTAAATCTCACAGTATCACCCCATGAGATTTAAGAACAGAAATTGCTTTTTCAATCTCTTTAATTTCTTCTAAGCATTTCAAGTATTTAGAAATGTCAGCAGATTTCAAAAGTTCTAATTCAGCATTTTTGCTATCTAATAAAATATCAATATCCATAGTTTTTACCTCTCTAAAATTACTGTATGTATATACAGTATGGTTATTGTTAATTTTCCTTTTCATTCTTCTATTTTACTAAGAAAACCTAACATTTACCTAATGTTTTTTAACATTATTTTAATGTTCTAATAGGGGCAGTTCTTAGACCTAATAACGACCTGTGTATTTTACCCCTCCGCACGTACAACTTTTGGGAATTTTCGCGTTGCTAATAAAAACGCAACGGAACGCATCATGATGATGCTTCCAAAAATAATTCTTGACATGGAGTATAAAATTTGATATAATTCAAGTATGAAAAATGAAATAGCAGTAAAAATGTCTCCTGAAGGATTAGAAGTTGCGAATGCTTACCTAGAGTTAGGTAATGTACCAGCAGTTTGTGCTCGGTTAAAAATATCTGAAAATGATGTCTCAGAATTTTTAGCAAAAAGGGAGGTAAAGAATTACATCGATACAGTCTTTCTAGACACAGGTTACCGAAATCGCTTCAAAATAGCATCGACATTAGATAGTATTATAGAACAGAAGCTCGAGGAAGCCGAAGAAAGTCAAGTGTACACTAGTAAAGATTTGGCAGACTTACTGCAGATGGCACACAAAATGCGAATGGACGAAATCAAAGCCCAAACGGAGGCTGAGAAGGCAAAATCCGCTAGTATTAAAACTCAAAACAATGTCCAAATAAATGCAGACTTACCGTTTGGACAAGGTAATTATGGTAAGTTAATGGAGAAGTTATTAAAAGATGAGTAATCACACACCAATACACGAATTCAGAAATGATTACAATGGCACAGATAGATGGGCACAAGTATACAAACATGATGATTCTTATGCAATAATGTTTTTTATCAATCAGATATATCAAAACACTATTTACATCAAAAATCACTCAGAACAGTATGTAGAAGACGCCGCAGAAAATTTTGTTTTAGGAGTATGGAATGGCTTACAGCAAGGAAGTAGTTGATAGATTTGAACAGGTACTAAATTCACCCAAACAGTTTAGTGTTGGGCGATTTGACCCGAAAGACCCTAATGTAGCAACAGGAATGACTGGTGCGCCTGCGTGCGGAGATGTCATGAAGTTGCAACTAAAACTAAATCCTAAGACAGAAGTCATAGAAGATGTTAAATTTAAGACTTATGGCTGTGGTTCAGCAATCGCATCATCTACAATGTTTGTAGAAATGTTGAAGGGCAGAACTATAGAAGAAGCAAAACTAGTCAAAGACAAAGATATAGCAAAAGCTCTACAATTACCGCCAATAAAACTACATTGCTCTGTTCTAGCAGAAGATTCAATCAGACAGGCAATCAAGGATTGGGAAAGTAAACATGATAGAGTTCACGGATAATGCTTATGCGAAACTGGTGGAAAGACTCAGTAATGAAAAGACTAAAGCGATTAGATTTGGTGTTACGGGTGGTGGCTGTACTGGGCATAAGTATATTTTTGATATTTGCACTAGTATTGATAAAACTGATTTTTGTGTAGATTTTGGTAAATTCAAGGTTTATATAGATAGAATTTCTAGTGAGTATGTTATCGATACAGTTATAGATTGGAAGACTGAAGGACTCAATGAAGAGTTTACATACTTCAATCCACAAGAAGCAAGTTCCTGTGGTTGTGGCGAAAGTATTATGTTCAAACCTCGCGCGCAAGAAAATGAAATACGCGCCATACAGATAACATGAACTTTACACACTTAGGAATGATTGACCTTCCAGATTGGAAGTTCGATGAAGAAGATTGGAACAACGAATTAGGTAATAAACGAAAACAAGAGTTAACTATTTTTCGACATATAGATAGCATCTGTTTACAATGGCAATATGCAAAAGGAAGACCACACAAGAAAGCTGAAAAGACAAAGTATTATGACAAATACTACGACAGAAAGTTCTTTGAAGAACTGGAGCATAGACTCCTTGATTTCTATGGGCATGGTTACTTTGTTTCACTTCTTTTCGCAAGACTCAAGCCAGAAGGAAGAATAGAACCTCATGTCGATGGAGGTCTTTCTGTTGTACATAATAGGGATATACACATACCTATTCGTACGAACAGCGACTGTATTTTTAAGGTGGGCGAATCTATACGCCATCTGGAAAGAGGAGAGATTGTAGAAATAGATAACACAGTCACACATTCTGTTATTAACGGTTCTGAACCAAGAATACACTTAATGGTAGAATGGTGCAACACTGAGCCATATGACAATTATACTTATGAATATGTGGATAGTGTATTTGGAGATAATAAACAATATAAAATATGGAAATCTTTGTACTAATAAAAGAAGTTGGCCTACCTATTGCAGGAGTTCTTGTAATGGGATTTTTTATATTTACTATTATGCAACAAATGATGAATGGTCTTGTGAATGAGATAAAGACAATCGAAGGAATGTCAAAAATGCTTATTACACGAGGAAGCGCCATGAATAATGATATAATAAAAATAGATACAATAGTATCATCAGCACTGGGACTAGCACCAGATTTAGACCGAATTGCAAGAGCCGAAAACTTTGTGGAAGACGGGAAGATAGACGCTAGAAGAGACTAATGGATATAGTATATCTAATCGAAACCTTCGGGTTCGAGGTAGTCTTAATAGTAGGGTTAGGTTACTTTGTCTACTATGTTTGGAAGACGATAACAGATGTTATCAAACCAGCGTTAGACAATATGAAAACAACCATAATAAGGTTAATCGATCAACTACGGTTGCTCGACCAGGACATGATAAGACTGCAAAAGAAAGTAGAAACTATCATGCAAATGAAAGAAAATGAAAAAAGAAAGCAAAATAAGGGACAGGATTGAAGTTGCCACTCTTTGTAGTTTATTCTTATTGTCCATAAGCGCTGTTCACGCAGATGAACAGGTGCACTCATTCAAAAATCCGTCTTTTTCTGGGATAGGTACTTCTGCACATTATTTAACTATTGAAAACCAGGAAAAATCAAGACGAGACAAAATACGAGATGATATCGAGGCCGCTCTAAAAGCCGCAGAAAGAGAAGAGCAAAACTCGACACTCGCCAAATTTATTAGAAACCTAGAATCAAGAATATATGCTCAGTTATCAAAGCAGTTAGTAGATAATATGTTCGGTAATGATGAAGCAAGTTATTCAGGTTCTTTTACATTAGAAGGTAATACAATCACATACCAAAGAACTGAGCAATGTCAGGAAGATGGTGCGTGTATAGAAGTTATTATCATGACTATTACAGATAGCGAGGGAAGTGAAACGGTAATTACCATACCGATTGGTACTGGAGGATTCTAATGCTACGAGCATTTTTGTTGCTGATAATTTTATCGGGTTGTGCAAGTGTGCCTACTATGAGGGAGTTCGAAAATAACAACTGTAACAATGAGGTTAAAGATGTTGTAACTCTTATAGATAGGGCAATTCCGTACACCTGTGTAGAAGAAGCAGAGATTGTTCAATTACCAACATACCAACAACTACTAGACTTACCACCAGCGGTAACTAGACCAATAGTAGCAGTTTATAATTTTCAAGACTTAACAGGACAAAGAAAGCGTAGAGATAATCTCGCTGACTTTAGTACTGCTGTAACACAAGGTGGTACAGAGTTATTAATTGATGCACTTAAAACTGCTGGTGGAGGAACATGGTTTCGCGTAGTTGAAAGACATGGTATTGACAACCTCGTACGAGAAAGACAGATAATAAGAAGCACAAGAGAAGAACATGACGAAGACAAAGGTTTACAGCCTTTGCTTTTTGCAGGTATATTACTAGAGGGTGGTATCATAGGTTTTGATACTAACATGGAATCTGGTGGTAGAGGTGCAAGATATCTTGGAGTAGGTAGAACAGTATCTTACAGAAGAGATGTCGTAACAGTAAGTCTTAGAGGTATCAGTACATTAACAGGAGAGGTCTTACTTAATGTACAGACTAAAAAGACTATTTTATCAGTCGGGGCTGGATTCGATGTATTTAAATTCATTGATATGGACACCGAACTGGTAGAGTATGAAGACGGTGTAGCAGAAAACGAAAGTGTTACTGTTGCAACGCGAGCAGCCATTGAAGCTGCTGTCCTCGCGCTAATTAAGCAAGGGGACGAAAGAGGCTACTGGGAAATCCAGGAGCAAAGGGAGAGGAACGAAAATGATTAAATTATTAGTCGTTAGCGCACTACTCGCTACAGGTATGTTGTATGCGGATACTACTGACAATGAAATTTTTATTGAACAAAGTGGTGACAATTTGACGCTTACAATTGACCAGACAGGTTATGGAAACAAATTCTGTGGAACTATCTCATCAGGAGCTTGTGCTACTGATATGACAATTACAGGTAGTAACATAACATTTAACCTTGACCAAATCGGAAATAGTAATCAACTGTTTGGCCCAATAGTACTAGACTCTAGTAATATAGATATGGTATTTACTGGTGACTCAAACATATTTGATTGGAACATAGGGTACACAGGGTCTGCTGACAACTTAGATTTAGACCTTGCTGTTACAGGTGATTCAAACACTTGGGATTTTGACCTTGGATATAACCAATCAGCAGAAAGTTTTGATTATGACCTTACATTAGTTGGTGGAACAAATGTATTTACTACACTTGTTGACTCTGACAATGTTAAATGGGAACTTGATTTAACTGGAGATGGAAATGATTTCAACACTACTCAGAAAGACGCAGACCAATCATTGGTTGTTGAGTATAGTGGTGATGATGGAAACATTGATATCGTTCAGCAATCTGGTACTTGCCCACAAGGAGTAACATCATGTTCAGGAGTAATTAACCTGGATATTACATCAGACGATGCAACTATTACTATTAATCAAAAAGATACTTCCGACTAGTTTGGTAGTACCCTGTCTTCTATTCGCTGACCCGATTGGCGATATAGTTGAACAGACAGGTAAAGGCGCGCTTACAAGAAATAATGAAGAGTTTGTTGCCGTTGTTGACCAGGACATTTTATTATATGACTTGCTTAACACCGGCAACGGACGAATGAAAGTAGCGTTCTTAGATGACTCTAATTTACGACTAACAGAACACAGTAGAGTTCTAATAGACGAAGTTATCTATGACCCAAATCCATCTAAGTCAAAGATGGTTATGAAGTTTGCAATGGGTACTGCAAGATTTACTTCTGGTAAACTTGCTAATATGAACAAAGCAAACATTAGTATTGAGACTCCTTCAGCACAGATTGCTATAAGGGGTACAGATTTTACTACTACAATAGATGAACTAGGTAGGTCACTAATAGTTCTTCTACCAGACGAAAATGGCAACGCGTCAGGAGAAATAGTAGTAATGAATGAAGGTGGAGAAGTTACACTAGACCAAGCATTTCAAGCGACTATGGTTTCAACGATTGCTAGTCCTCCAGTAGAACCTGTGAAGATAGAGAATGTAACAGTTGCACAGATTGATAACTTATTTATTGTATCACCACCTGCCGAGATAGAAGAAGCAGTACAAGAACAAAGAACAGAAAACAGTTCTAGTAATATTCTTACTACTGATTTCTTAGAATTTAGTGAATTAGAAACTGACTACTTAGAAGAAAGTGAAGACTGGAGTTTCTCAGAGTTAGATATTGATTTACTAGATGTAGATTTTTTACAAGATTTATTAGAGATAATAGAAGAAGCAGACTTGCTTGATAGAAAACGAGGAGAAGGATTTGACCAAGTTAACATTGTCGGAACGAAACCAGGGCTTGACCCTGATACTCAGTATAACACTATTGTTGATGATAGCGGACAAATCTGGTTTTATAGACAGGTTACTGGTATAATATCTATTAAGTTACCTATCGATGCAAATGCTAGTATTAGAACTATAACAGACGAGAAAGAAAGTTTGATTACCGTAGGAGACGGTGAATCAGTTAACATAATTATAAGGCAGACGAATTAATGGCACAACAACTACAATTTGTATTTAAACCGAGGGACGCGACTCCCGAAGAAGCAAAAGAATGGCAGGAGAAAGAATTGAACTGGTGGGCAGAAAAACAACTATTAGCAGTAGCACTAGCATCTATAGTACAGTTTAGTGCATTAGCATTTATGATGCTATCATTCTTAACAATAGCGCAGTTTGCGAAAGCAGACGACAACCATGTACACATCGACCAAGTTAATAATGGCGATGACACAAGTTTAACAGTAAAACAAGAGGGTTACGGTAATGAAGTAGAGTTTTCATTTGACCACCAAAGTAACACTTTTAATTTAGAACAATATGGCTCGAACAATAAGATATCTTGGGTTCCTTACTGGGGTTCAGGTTACAGTTGGGGCGGAGACATTGATGGCGTATCTAATACTTTGAATATAGAACAACACGATGGAGCAACCTGGGGCGGACATGTCTGGGGTAACTCTAATCAAGTAGATGTATATCAAAATGGTACTCACACTCATTATTTAGACATACACGCAGATTCAGTAGACCATGATGTTTCACAAGAAGGTGGTGGAAGTCATTATGCACATATTTGGTACTACGGTACAGCAGATGGCTCTAACACAAATGTGCAACAGAAAGGTAATGGAAATCACAACGCTAGTATTACTTTACAAGGAAGTCAGCCGACAACTTTGAATCTAATACAGGATAGCGCAGTTAATAAAGCTTATACTCTAACACAGACTTGTGTTACAGTAGGTGGGTGTAGCGTTACAGTTACACAACAATAGGAGGTGGTCGGATGCCGTCACATTACGGAAAGAAAAAGCCAATGAAGGGCAAAAAACGAAGAGGTGGTAAAAAGAAAAAGAGAAAAGGTTTAACAGCCGCTCAGAAGAAATTACCAAAGAAACTTCAGCAAGCAATACTGAGGAGACAAAGAGGTTAACATGGCAGTAAGGAGAAGACGAACAACTAGAAGAAGAAAGTCTAGTAAAAAACGTAATATCCCTACTAACTCAAAGTTATATGCTAGGGTCAAGGCAGCAGCAAGACGAAAGTTTGCTGTCTACCCTAGCGCCTACGCTAACGCATGGTTAGTTAGAGAATATAAAAAGAGAGGTGGGAGGTATCGTCGTGGTTAGAAAGAAAAAGAAGTTAAAGAAACTTACAAAAAGACAACAAGCCACATTAAGAAGGCATAGAGTTCACCATACAAAGAAACATATGACACTTATGGTGAAGTTAATGAAAGAGGGTAAAACATTTACCCAAGCGCACAAAGCAGCACAAAGAAAGGTAGGAAGATAATGGATTTAACAGGATTATGGAATGACTTAAGTTATTATGATGGTCTAATATTTTCAGTTTACTTAGGTGTTATGTATTGGTGTAAGCAGTGGATCGATGACTACTGGTGGAGGAAGAAAGACTAATGGCAACTAGAAGTGGCGGACTGACTAAGTGGTTCAAAGAAGGCTGGGTTGACATCTCTCGTAAGAGAAAAGGTGGAGGCTTCATGCCATGTGGACGTAAGTCAGCTGCAAAAAGTAAAAGAGGATATCCAAAGTGTGTTCCTGCTAGTAAAGCTGCGAGAATGTCTAAGGCTCAGATAAAGTCTGCTGTTAGACGAAAGAGAGCAAAGAAACAAGGCGTTGGTGGTAAACCAACTAATGTTAGAACTTTCGCTAAAAGAGGTAGAAAGAAAAAGACAACTCGTAGAACTCGTAGAAGGAGATAATCATGCCAGTCAGAAAAGTAAAAGGTGGATATCGATGGGGTAAATCTGGAAAGGTTTATAAGACTAAAAAAGCCGCAGAAAGGCAAGGTAGAGCAATCTACGCATCAGGGTATAGAAATGGCAAGAAAAAAAGATCCAAGACTAAAAAGAGCAGGCGTTAGAGGTTTTAATATACCTAAGAGAACACCTGGTCATCGTACTAAGTCTCATATCGTTGTTGCAAAGGTTGGTAACAAGATAAAGACAATACGATTTGGACAGCAGGGAGCAAAAACTGCTGGTAAACCAAAGAAAGGCGAATCTGCAAGAATGAAAAAGAAAAGAGCGTCTTTCAAAGCAAGACATAGAAAAAATATCCGTAAGGGTAAAATGTCAGCAGCATACTGGGCGAATAGAGTTAAGTGGTAGGAAGATTATTTACTTTATTTGTAGGATTATCCATGCTAGCATTATTAGCATGGAATCCATACCCATTAAAAGTTTTAGAACTAAAAACATTCGACTGGTTGATTATGAATACAGAGCCAGTACAAAACGAGAATATCCTGCTTGTAGATTTAGATGAAGAACTAATCGAAGCATACGGAGGATATCCACTTCCAAGAACTTTCTTTTCTTCAGCAATAGAGAAAGTAGAGGGTGTCCCAGGCATAACAGTACTTATGCCAGACCCAGACCTAAGAAATCCAGACAATGATACTGAACTAGCAATGACTTTGATTTATAAACCAACAGTCTTGGCTTCTGCAGTAACAAATCAATCAGATAAATTATCAGCCTATGTAGGCACAGCACAATTAGGAGAGGATCCATTACCATGGCTTTATCAATACCCAGGAATTTTACGTACAGAGTCTATGCTGGCAACAAGCGCAAAGGGACTCGGAATAGTAACCGCTACGCCGGAAATAGACGGGGTTACTCGTCGTATGCCCCTAGTCGTAAACGTACAGTCAAGACTTTACCCAAGCTTCGCACTAGAACTCTTAAGACTAGGCGTAGGAGACCCGTCGTACCAAATAAAAACAGAAGAACAGGGTATAGTCTGGGTTAGAATACCCAACTATCCAAATATCAATACTGACCAGAACGGGAGAGTATTCCTCAACTGGAACACCAAGTTTTACAGACAAACTGCTGCAGAGTTTATGAAGGAACCGATACCGGCTCCTTTCGTAATATTTGGTGTTACGGCGGAGGGAATCAGTAATCCTGTACCAACTCCATCAGGCCCAAAGTATCCACACGAACTACAAGCAAATGCACTTCACAACTTTATAGAAGGAACAGCACCATCTATACCTCAATGGGCTCCAAGCGCAGAACTAGCAGTAGGAGCATTAGTACTAATTATTTTAGCACTTACTAGTGGTATCATTTGGTTGAGTGCTCCGATACTTTTACTAACTGTGGGAGGTTTATCTTATGGTACCTGGTATGCTTACGAATCTTCTTACTTGTTAGACGTCAGCGGAATCGTAATCATCTCGATTTTGTTTTGGAGTATTGTAACTTTCCGTAATTTCATTACGCAATATTTGTTGAGATTACAGATCAAACAACAATTTGGAACGTATGTTAGTCCCGCCTTGGTTGAAAAATTACAAAATAATCCAAAATTACTGGAACTGGGTGGCGTTACGAAACAACTAACTTTCCTTTTTTCGGATATACGAGGATTTACCCCGATTTCTGAAAAATACCAAAAGAATCCACAAGGACTTACTACTCTGATTAATCGTTTTCTTGACAATCAGACTGAGATTATACTTAAACACGGCGGTACAATAGATAAATACATGGGAGACTGCATCATGGCATTTTGGGGTGCTCCACTCCCTGACGAGAATCATATACAAAATGCGACTAAAGCTGCTATTGAAATGAGAATAGCATTAGGAGAATTAAATGAAAGACTCAGAGAAGAAGGCCTGGATCAAATTAATACAGGAGCGGGAATCAACACGGGGGACTGTGTCGTTGGAAACTTTGGCAGTAGTACTCGCTTTGATTACAGCGTCCTTGGTGATAGTGTCAATCTGGCTGCTAGGTTAGAATCTAGTTGTAAGGAGTATGATGCTGACTTGATAATTTCCGAGCACAGTTTGGTTGATGGTTATGATTACGAATTCCTTGACGAGGTAACTGTCAAAGGTAAGTCTGAACCTGTTAAAATCTATACCATACGAAAATAGTACTTGACATCGAGTTGACTTTTTGATATAATTTAACAAATTGATACTTTTTTATAAAGTAAGAAACGAAGGAGACAATAATGGAAGCCGAAGATGTCGCTTTAGAACTAGCGAAACATGAAGCTGTCTGTGCGGAAAGATGGAAAACTGCATTTAACCGCTTTGACAGTATCGACACAGCAGTAAACAGAATAGAAACTATACTAATATCAGCCGCTGGTGCAGTCATTGTTGGCGGAGCAGGCCTCATCATTACGATGTGGAACATTCACTAGGAGAAACTATGGAACAAGATTACCAAAAGAAGGATATGAAAGAATCCCCAAAGACCAAAGCATGGCCACCAGCTGGTTGGGAAATATATGTAAAGCGTGGTGTTTGGTGTGTAAGAGACCCAAAGGGGTTTTTACATAAATTTGCAACAGAACAAGAAGCAAAGGTATTAATAAATGGCAAATAAAAAGACAAAAAGTACTACGATGGAATCAGCACTTCAGAAAGCAGTCGAAGAGCAAGAAAATTCAGAAACTTCTACAAGAATCAAAAGATTACTAGCAAGAAAAAAGAATCTACAGCGCAGAAAGAGAGCAAAACTACCTTCATCACTTAGAAAGTGAAGAAAAGTCATCAAGAGCGATTAAAAATCTGCCAAAAATGTCCTAAATATGAAAAATTTTGGAAAACTTGTAGAGTTTGTATGTGCTTTATGCCGTTAAAAACTAAATTAAGGTGGGCAGAGTGCCCCGAGGGTAAGTGGAAATAAATATGTTAAAAAAGTTATGGAATATCATTACTGGAGCCGATGCAAATGCAGATGGTAAAGTTGATATCAAAGACGCATTTATAAAAGCGGAGAAAAAAGTCAAGCGAAAAGGCAAAGACAAGAGGTATGCTCCGAAGGAAAACTAAGATAGGGGGTAATTACTATGTTAGATTTTGTATTAGGGATTTTTAAATTTTTACAAGCAATCCCGATTATAATAACCGTGTGTTCGGCTGTCGTTATGATGACACCAACACCTGTCGATGACAAATTATGGGCAAAAGTTTACAAATGGATAGACAGATTTGCACTGAACATCGGAAAAGCAAAAGACAAAAACCCATTATTGGATTAAGTCTAAGCAGTCTTACTAAGGGCTATAAGCCCTTGGTGAGATGAATAGGAGAAATACTATGGCGTATCTAACATCACAAGCGATTGGAAAGTTAGAACACAAAGTTGGATTAAATTTAAAACTCCGATTAATTAAAGAAGATATTGATAAAGTAATCAATGTCCAAAGGCTACGATTAGATGATATGATTAAAGCCAAAGAAAAGGCGTTAAGCCACAAGAGGAAATAACATGGCACGACAAGGTGGATTTTTAAGCGGACCTACTGGTGTACATAATACCCAGAAGATTCGTAAACATGTACTCAAAAGAGGAGTAACAAGAGATATGAACAGCGCTGCGGGTACTACTGTAAATTCAAAGAATCCAGGTTCTTTTGAATATGCAAGATACAGTACTGGAGCAAAAGCTGTCGGACCAAGATTCGGTAAAACAGCCAACCCAAGACGACCAAGTTTTAGGGGTGGTAGGACTTCAGTTGGAAGAATCATGAGTAAGTCCAGAAGGCGTAGAAGATAAAGATATTTAATCAGTTTCATACGCTGATGAAAAGTGGTAGACTCCATAAAGTTATGAAAGTTACTGGAGTTGCCAAACCTAGAAAGAAGTCCAAAAAACAGAGGAAGTAAATGCAACGAGCAGAAATTAACAAATCAGAAATTTTCTTAGAAGAGGTGGCACTTGATGCCGTCAATCTTATCGAAGCAAACCCTAATAAGGAAGACAATCCCGAGCTGCATAGACTATTTATGGCATATATGTACTTGTATACATTAGCACTTGATAAAGGTCTAGTCAGAGAACTAAACAACACCATACACAATATTAAGATTCACTAATGTTAGATATCAGTAGAAAAGACATCATTAGTGAAGACTTAATGGCATACGGAGATGATAGATTCATCAAACTTCCGATTGAAGGATACATGGACTTATTAGGGATTACTCCCAACTCAACACAAATAGCGATTATTAACTCAATAAATAATCCTAAATATCGTTTTGTAACTGCTGCAGTTTCTAGACGACAAGGTAAAACTTATATTGCAAATGTAATAGCACAACTTGTCTGTTTAGTACCAAACTGTAATGTGTTACTGATGTCCCCAAACTATTCACTATCTCAAATCTCTTTTGATTTGCAGAGAAACTTAATTAAACATTTCGACTTAGAAGTACTAAGAGATAATGCAAAAGACAAAGTTATTGAACTATCAAATCAATCAACAATTCGTATGGGTTCAGTCAATCAAGTAGACTCCGTAGTCGGTAGGTCTTACGACCTTATCATATTTGACGAAGCCGCACTTGTTGATGGACGAGATGCGTTCAATGTTGCACTTAGACCTACACTAGATAAAGACAACTCAAAAGCAATATTTATATCTACTCCTCGTGGTAGAAACAACTGGTTTTCAGAGTTTTATCAGAGAGGTTTTTCAAATGAGTTTGCAGAGTGGGCTAGTGTAAAAGCAACCTATCATGAGAATCCAAGACTATCTGAAGCAGATATAGCAGAGGCAAAGAAAACTATGTCCGACGCTGAATTTGCACAAGAGTACTTGGCAGACTTTAATGTCTATGAAGGTCAAGTATGGGCATTTAATTTTGAAACACAACAACAAGATTTAGCAGAACTTGATGTTTCCAAAATGGATATATTCGCAGGAATGGACGTAGGTTATAAAGACCCTACTGCTTTCTGTGTTATAGGATATGACTGGGACGCAGAACAATTCTATGTACTTGATGAGTATTTAGATTCAGAACGAACAACAGAACAACACGCTATGGAGATTCGAAAATTAATTAATAAATGGAATATTGATTACATTTATATAGACTCCGCAGCACAACAAACTAGATTTGACTTTGCACAAAACTACGATATTACTACTATCAATGCAAAGAAATCAGTATTAGATGGTATAGGGCAAGTAGCAGGGATTATTGATAATGATAAACTGACTGTAGACCAACGATGCGCAGAAACCTTAATGTGTTTAGATGCGTATCAATGGGATCCAAACCCAAACTTGCTCAAAGAAAAACCTAAACATAATCACGCATCTCACATGGCAGATGCTTTACGGTATGCGTTATATTCGTTTGAAACAAGCGCTACAACTTTTTAAATTAACACCCCACAAAAATAGTTCTTGACATGAACTTAAATTTTTGGTAAAATTCTATGTATAAATAAGTATATGACACTAAAACGAGATTTAGTAAAGTATGTTAGAGATAAAGCAAAATCTAAATATAAGAAAGGAACGGAATGCTTTATTTGCGGGAGTCAGGAAAATTTAGACTTCCACCATTTTTATGGTCTAACCGAATTGTTAGAGACATGGTTACGAACGAACAAGATAACCATTGAAAACGAAGCAGACATACTAGCATTAAGAGAACGGTTTATAGCCGAGAAACACGCAGAAGTCTATGAGGAAGCAGTCACCTTATGTCATGAACACCACTTAAGGTTACATAGTATATACGGAAAACGCCCAACACTCGTGACAGCAAAGAAACAAAAACGATGGGTAGGAATACAGAGAGACAAATATGGCATGGTATGACAGATTTTTAGGAATTAATAGAGAGGAGGAAAAAGACAACCCTTCTCAATATGTAATCGCCAGAAATGAAGGACTTACAATAGATTCGCGTGAGGTAGTTACAAACTATCGAAATGCGTACGAACAGTTAGAAGTAGTTAACCGAGCAGTGAACATGATAGTGGACGATGCGGCGGATATCCCTTTTGATGTTGGTACAGCAGTATCAGGATTGACTCCTATTAGGAAAGCAGTACGAAGAACAAGAGTAGAATCATTACTCAATGTGGAGCCTAATCCTTTTCAAGATGTAAGTAGTTTCAAAAGAAACCTTATCATTGATTTACTAATTGATGGTAATATCTTCATTTATTTTGACGGCTCGCACTTATATCATTTACCCGCAGAGCATGTAACAATATATAGTGATGACAGAAACTTTGTAGAAAAGTATTCATATGACCACTCTATTGATTATAGTCCAACAGAAATTATACACATAAAAGAGAACAGTTTTAATTCCATTTATAGAGGAGTACCTAGACTGAAACCTGCATACAGAACTATGCAATTGCTAGGCAGTATGAGAAGATTCCAGGATAACTTCTTTAAAAATGGAGCAGTACCAGGTTTAGTACTTAAGTCACCAAACACTCTTTCTGAGAAAATTAAAGAAAGAATGTTACAGGCTTGGGTCGCTAGATATAACCCACAATCAGGAGGTCGTAGACCTTTATTCTTAGATGGTGGATTATCAGTTGAAAACCTAACTGAAGTGAACTTCAAAGACTTAGACTTCCAAGACGGCATCAAAGCCAATGAGAAGATTATCTTAGAAGCTCTAGGTGTACCACCAATCCTTATGGACGGTGGTAATAACGCAAATATAAGACCTAATCATAGGTTATATTATTTAGAAACCATACTACCGATTGTTAGAAAAATGGGGTATGCTTTCGAGAGATTTTTCGGTTTCAAACTTGATGAAGATGTATCAGGAGTACCTGCTCTACAACCAGAGTTAAGAGACCAAGCCAACTATTACGCTACGCTTGTGAACACAGGTATTATGTCACCGAATGAAGCAAGGGAGGCAATGAGGCTTGAGAAGATCGACGGATTTGATGAGCCCCGAGTTCCTGCAAATATTGCAGGGTCGAGTGCGAATCCAAGCGAGGGAGGAAGACCAGCAGAAGCTGATGAAGAACCCTCACAGCAAGAGGAAACAGAATGACAAAAAATATGATGGTAAAGGCTTTGTCCGATTTCATGGCGTCAAAAGGCGTTGAATCAATGACACTAGCCGAATACAAGGCAGAAGGTAATGACGTACCAGTTAAGGATTATATCCTTAGAAGAACCTTTGGTTCCTGGAACAGAGTTATGTCTGTCATTAAGCATCGAGCTCCCATCGAAGTTCCTGTGGTAGAGGAAGTTGTAGAAACTCCAAAACCAAAGGCAAAAGCGGAGGCAAAATAATGGAGAAGATTTTTCATTGGTCAAGCACCTTTAAAAACTTAGGAGAAACCGACGACGGTGGACTAGATATCAAAGGTTCTGCGAGTACAAATGCACTAGATAGAGCTGGTGATATAATAAATGCAGATGCATGGACTAAAGGTGGATTAGATAACTTTAAAAATAATCCTATTATTTTGTTTAATCACAATTACGACAAACCTATTGGTCGTGCAAAAGACCTGTCTGTAACAGATAATGGGCTAGATATTACTGCCCGTATCTCAAAATCAGCAGGTGAAATTAAAGATCTTATTAAAGACGGTGTCCTTGGGGCTTTTTCTGTTGGTTTCAAAGTCAAGGACGCTGAATACATGACAGAAACCGATGGATATAAAATCAAGGACGCAGAATTATTTGAAGTCTCAGTAGTATCAGTACCTTGTAATCAGGGAGCAACCTTCTCGATTGCAAAATCATTTGATAATATGGAAGATTACAACAAATTTAAGCGTCAATTTGTAACGGCTAACTCAACAGAATCAGCAGACGCTGTGAAAATTGAGCAGCCAAGTCAGGCGAAAGCCGAAGTAACGGAGAAAGACGATATGTCAGAAGTAAAACAATCTCCTGATAGCGAAAACTTCGACCTTGAAGCATTTGCAAAAGAAGTTGCGGAGAAAACTGCGACTACTATTGCTATGAAGCAAGCCGAAGCAAAAGCAGCTGAAGAAAAAGCACAAGCTGAAGCGGTTGAAAAACAAGCGGAAGTAGAAGCTGAAGAAAAGGCTGCTCAAGAAGCTGAACAGGAAGCACAAAAAATTGTTGTTAAGGCAGGAATTACAGGTGCCGAAAAACTTATGAATGACGTTGAAAACCGAGTCAATGAAAAGCATGAAGATTTAGAAAAAGTTGTTAAAACTCTTGAAAAAGAATTAGCAGAAAAATCTGAAGAAATCATGAATATCAGAGAGTCAAAAAGAATTTTCAATGACAGACAAGGTCAAGGTGACTGGAAAAAAGCGTTCGAGAACGATATTATCGACGCTAAATTTGCTGGTCTAGCAACTGGTAAAGGCTGGGATAACGAATACTCCAAATCAGTAATGGAAAAAGTAAACGCACATTCAGGTGTTGCTGTTTCTAGCGCAGATTTTGAGCAAGTTGTTTCAACCAATATCGAAAGAGACATTCAGAATGAATTAGTATTAGCCCCTCTATTCAGAGAAATACCAATGACTTCTGCTAATATGATTATACCAATCTTGCCAGATTCAGGTTATGCTGAATTTACAAGTAACCAAGCTGCTACTGGGTCAAGCCCACATGGTAACTTGGCACAAAGAGGTGACACATACGGGTCAGCTTATGGTGGTATAGACTTAACAGAAAGAACTCTTTCAACTAAGAAACTTATTTCACAATCATTCTTAGGAAATGAAACTGAAGAAGATGCAATTATGCCAATCCTTCCTCTCATCAGAGAGTCAATGGTAAGATCTCATGCAAGAGGTATCGAAAATGCTATCCTAGTGGGTAACCACGCTGATGGTACATACGGTACATCTGGAGCTTCCTTTGCTGGATTAGTTAAATTAGCAGAAGGTGATAGTAATAAAACACAATCAACAACTGCTTTTGCTTCAGACTCTCTAACAGCATTACAATTACTTGCTGCTAGAAAGCAAATGGGTAAATATGGTATGAACCCATCTGAAGTGGTATACATTATATCTCAAACAGGATACTACCAATTACTCGAAGACGCTGAGTTCCAAGATGCTAACCTAGTTGGCGACATGGCAACTAAGCTTAACGGTGAAATTGGACAAGTATTTGGTTCAAGAGTATTAGTCTGTGACGAGTTCGCAGCGGCTGCAACAGGTAAATACCATGCCTTAGCAGTATACCCAAGAAACTACGTAATGCCAAGACTTAGAGGTGTAACCATTGAGTCAGATTACGAAGTTGCTAACCAAAGAAGAGTACTTGTAGCATCACAAAGAATAGGCTTTAGCGATTTAATCGATTCTGCTGATTCAGTGCATGCACTTCAGTATAAGGCTAGTTAATAACTAAGAGTTATGGTTTTAGTGGGGCGACCAAAAGCCCCACACTTTTAATATGGCAGATTTAATAACAGTAAACGAATACAAAGATGCACAAGGTCTCAGAGGCGAGAAGGACGACGACCGCCTTGCGATTCTAGTTCCACAGATTTCAGACTTAGTCAAGAAATACTGCGGCATTAGTTTTATAGACTTTTATTCTACTGATAAAGTAGAAACTTTTACAATCAGCGACAACTTCACTACCACCTTAATTATGAGTGAAAGTCCGTTAGTTACGGTTGATTCAGTACAAGAGCGTACAAGTTATTCAGGAGACTACACCACATTAACTACAGGTAATTATGAGTACTATGTAGATACTGAGTCTGATGCGGTTATCCGAACAGACAAACAGGGTAATCCCAAATATTTTCCAAGTGGTGTTGGAGCAGTCAAAATTACTTATAATGCCGGTTTTAGTGCTACACCCGATGATTTAAAGTTGGCTCTTTTCGATTTAGTAAACTATTATCTAAAAGGCGAACACAAAGAAAGAAGAACATTAGGAGGCGCTACGCTACAAAATCAGGGTACATCTGGAGTTCGAGACAATACCGATTTTCCAGACCATATAAAAAGGGTACTTGATTTGTATAGAGTTGTAATTTAATGGCAATAAAAACACTAGAAGATTTCTACGATAAAGAAGTAAAAATTACTAAAGAGTTGAGAGATTTCATGGCAGATACCTTTACTCATAAAGTATATATAAAGTGGAAACACCAAGGAGCTTTATTATCAAGATTGACAAAAGCTGCAATGGGCGATGAACTATATGCACAGGTTCAAGATGCTGCTGGAGGTAAAGACGCGTTTTTTAAGAAAGTATTTGAAAATGCGGCTAAGAACCAGTTTAAGGCAGCAAATATTAAGAAACAGTTAGATGCACAGACTGGATTTAAGGGAGTTGATAAAGTACAACAACGAAATGCTGAGAATATGACTTCTGCTCTAAAAAGAGAGATGAAAAACACTTCAGATGGTGTCGAAATAACAGCAATAGGAACTGCCTTTTATCATAAAATGGATAGAGCAAGTGAAAAACCAATTTATGAACAAGGCACAGAAAATATATTACAAGTAGAAAAAACAAAAACAGTTTTTCACTCAGCAATGAGGGTATTGTTAAAACAAGCACTATATTATAGTAATCAATCTATAAAAGCAATAGCAGATGCAAGTGATATAGACCTTGAAAATGTTGAGTTAGCAGACCCACAAACAGCAATTCATAAAGGCTCCGCTCAACTTACTCATGGAGCAGAAGCTGGAGGAATGGATCCTAATGCACCAAAACCACAGTTTGTAGACCCTAAAACAGTAGCAAGAGTTGGTTTAGCAAAAGGTTGGAAAGGTATGCAGAAGAGAATGGAACTTGCCCTTGACAATCTTAAAAATAAAGAAGTTGCTAATTTTGCATTTGCTGTTGGTAAGCATGTACAAAGAGACCTTTGGATGGAGTACAAAATAAGAGACTTAACCAAAGCAAAAGGTATGATACTTGACCAAACTACTGTTATTGAAATGGAACTTAACGGTGTTCAAGATTTTGCAGAAATGTCAGATAGAAGTGGTATTTTAAGAACGGCAAGAAGCTCTCTTGATAAAATGAAAGACCGTGTGTTGAAGAAAATGAAAGACTCCAAAAAGTTTACTGATGGAGAAATCGCAGGCTCACCAACGAAGAAAGTCATACTAGAAAGAATGGCGAAAAAACACTTAATTGAAGAGTTATTAAAAAGTAAACACACTAAAGGTAAAGGCCCAGATTTAAGATTAAAAG
>MDTG01140210.1_pt1 | contig 22984 bp, 22 predicted proteins | sample 811421 | NCBI WGS metagenome assembly MDTG01 (sample SAMN05326645, study PRJNA326480) | marine metagenome | isolation source: seawater | place: Pacific Ocean: South East | collected 2011
AATTTTTTAATTGGAGAAAGTTTGTTAAAATCTAAAGATAAAGAAAAAAAAATTGGAGAATTACTTTTAAATGAATCACATAAATAAAAAAGGTAATCCTTATATAGTTGATGTGTCAAAAAAGGATATTACAGAAAGATTAGCAATTGCATCTGGTGAAATAAAATTTGATAAGGAAACATATAAAAAAATAAAATCATTTAATACTAAAAAAGGTAATCTTGAAAAGACAGCTATCATTGGGGGAATTATGGGGGCCAAAGAAACATCAAGGTTAATACCTCTTTGTCACAACATACCAATTAATCACATAAACATTGATGTAAAAAAGAATGATACCAGTTTTAGTTTAATTGTTGAAAGTAGAGTAAAAACTAATGCAAATACAGGTGTAGAAATGGAGGCGCTCACAGCAGTTACAATAAGTTGCCTTACAATCTATGATATGTGCAAATACTTAAATAAGAAAATTAAAATACAAAATATTCATTTAATATCAAAAACAGGTGGAAAATCGGATTTATAACTAGTTGAAATATAAATATATTTATATTTGTTCTTGTTTTGATCTTTAGGAACATATATAGAACAATTATGTTAACAAAAAAACAAAAAGAGTTATTTGATTATCTAAAACAGTATATTTCAAATAATCAAATCTCTCCCTCTTTTGAGGAAATGAAGAAGGCAGTGAATCTTAAATCAAAATCTGGAATTCATAGATTAATTACTAGTCTTGAACAAAGAGGCTTTATCAAGAGATTAAAGCATAGGGCAAGAGCTATGGAAATAATCGAAAAACAAAGCACAAATAATACTAACACTATAGATAGTATTAATATTCCTCTTATTGGAGCAATTGCCGCTGGAGAAGCTATTGAGGCTGTAGAGAATAATAGTGATTTTATTTCTATACCAACCTCTATGACATCGCCTAATGCAAAATATTTTGGTCTAAAAGTTAAAGGCTTGTCAATGATTGATAAGGGTATATTTGATGGAGATATTGCAGTAATTCGTAAAACAAATAATGTTGAGAATGGCAAAATTGCGGCAGTTCTGACTCAAGATAATGAAGTCACTCTCAAAACTATAAAGTTTAATAATAATAAGGTTATTTTAATACCTGCAAACCAATCGTACAGCGTACAAGAATATAAAGTTGGAGAAATTCAAGTCCAAGGTACTTTATCTGGAATTATAAGAAAATATATTTAATAGTTATCTTAATATTAGATGACAAGAATTATTACTAGATTTGCACCCTCTCCTACCGGGAACCTTCATATAGGAAGTGCTAGAACAGCTTTGCTAAATTACATTGTTACAAAACAAATTCCTTCTTCAAAACTTTACTTAAGAATAGAAGACACAGACAAAAAAAGGTCTAAGGCAGAATTTACTCAAAATATAATTGACGGTTTATCATGGCTTGGAATTAGTTGGGAAGATAAAATCCAGATACAGTCTAAGCGAATAAGTAGACATCAAGAAATTGCAAAAATCTTACTAGAAAAAAAACTTGCATATAAATGTATTTGTAGTGAAGATAAACTTAAAGAAAGAAGGGAAACTATAAAGACAAATAAAAATATATCTAAAAAAATTTGCACAGAATGTAAATATGATGATGAAATACAAAATTTATCTGATGGATTTGTAGTTAGGATAAAGCTTCCTGATGAAGGTGAATTAATAATCAAAGATAAAATTCAAGGTAATGTAAAAGTAAATAATAAAGAATTAGATGATTTCATTTTAGTCAGAAAAGATCAATCACCAACGTATATGTTATCAGTGGTTGTAGATGATAATGATTTGGGTATAAATTTTATAATTAGAGGAGATGATCATTTAAATAACACATTTAGGCAAAATTTTATCTACAAGTTTCTAAATTGGAATATTCCTGAATATGCTCACATTCCTTTGATACATGGAGAAGATGGATCAAAATTATCAAAAAGACATGGTGCTATTGATTTATTAGATTTTAAAAAAAATGGATATCTAAAAGAAGCAGTAATTAACAATATAATTTTACTTGGATGGTCGCCTAAAAATAAAGATGAAATAATTGATTTAGAAGAAATTATTAATTTGTTTGATATTAAAAAACTATCAAAATCATCAAGTATATTCAGTTATAAAAAACTAGATTTTTTCAATAATTATTATTTAAGGAAAAGTAGTGGTTTTGATAAGTTTGAGAATTATTGTTTGTCTAATACAAAACTCAAAAAACTAATTCAAAATAATAGGTATAAAATGGAGTTAATTTTTCAAACATATAAAAAAGATTTGAATAATTTTAGAGAAATATCAAATATTGCTGATGTATACTTTGATGAAAATTATAAATTTAACAGAGAAGAGAAATTCAGTGATGAATTTGAAAGTATTTATAATGATTTTTTGGAAATGATCTCAAATATAGAAAATTGGACAAGAGATATCATTCAAAAAAAGATTGATGATTTTCTTAAAATCAAAAACTTAAAATTTCCCATTTTAGGTAAACCTACAAGATTTTTATTAATTAATTCATATAATGGACCTTCAATTTCTGATATTTTTGTTATATTAGGTAAAAAAGTAACGCTAGATAGATTAAATCAATATATAAGTAAAAATTAATTATGGCTGATTACGAAGATAAAAAAATAGATAGTAAAAATTTTACACTCTTTAATAATGAGACAGGAAATTCTTATCAATTACCAGTAATACAGAGTAAAGAAGGTCCAGATGTTCTTGATATTAGAAAATTATATCAAGAAACAGGTTTATTTACCTTTGACCCAGGTTTTACATCCACTGCGTCTTGTGAATCTAGAATAACGTATATTGATGGTGACAAAGGAATTTTACGCCATAGAGGCTATAATATACATGAACTTGCTTCAAAAAGTGACTTTTTAGAAGTTTGTTACTTACTATTACATGGAGAATTACCGTCTCCAACTGATAAACATAAATTTAATAGTGTAATTACTAACCACACCATGCTGCATGAACAACTCGTTTATCTTTACAGAGGTTTCAGACGTGATGCTCACCCAATGGCAATTATGGTTGGGGTGGTAGGAGCATTGTCAGCTTTTTATCACGATAGCACAGATTTTTCAGATTTAAATCAAAGGATGATTGCATGTCATAGATTAATTGCAAAAATTCCAACAATTGGTGCAATGGCTTATAAGTACTCAGTTGGTCAACCTTTTGTATACCCAAGAAATGATCTTTCATATGCTGAAAACTTTTTATACATGACATTTTCAGTTCCTTCTGAAGATTTTAAGATTAGCCCTAAAATTGTTAGAGCCATGGATAGATTTTTTATGCTTCATGCAGATCATGAGCAAAATGCATCAACTTCAACAGTTCGTTTAGCAGGATCATCAGGAGCAAATCCATTTGCGTGTATAGCTGCTGGAATTGCTTCACTATGGGGACCTGCCCATGGAGGTGCTAATGAGGCGGTTATTAAAATGCTTGAAGAAATTGGTGACGTTTCAAATATTCAAACTTTTATTGATAAAGCTAAAGACAAAAATGATCCCTTTAGATTAATGGGATTTGGTCATAGAGTATATAAAAATTATGATCCAAGAGCAAAAGTTATGAAAGAAAGTGCTCATGAAGTATTAGAAGAATTAAATAAACAGGATGATCCACTTTTAAAAATTGCAATTGAACTTGAAAAGATTGCATTAAAAGATGAATATTTTATTCAAAAAAAACTGTTTCCAAACGTCGACTTTTATTCAGGGATTATCTTAAAAGCTTTAGGTTTTCCGACAAGTATGTTCACAGTATTATTTGCAATAGGTCGAACTGTTGGGTGGATTTCACAATGGAAAGAAATGATCGAGGATCCAATAAATAAAATTGGAAGACCAAGGCAATTGTACACAGGCTATAAATCAAGGGAATATCAAATAGAAGCTTCGAGAGAGAAAAAGTCAATATTTAATTGGCTTTGGAAAAAATAAACTACAATAGTGAATTTATTCTCTTAATGCTCAATTCATAAGGACAAATATCAGTTTCTATAAGAGGTAGAAAATGATTTATATTTCTAATTTGTTCGTCTCTAAATTCAGTATTATTTAATAATATTTGTAAATAATTAATCAAATTTTTTTTGGTCAATTTTGAATTAATAAGTTCAGGTATTATCATTTTGTTACTTACAATATTCAAAATACAAGCATTTCTTACTTTAATGAACAACTTTAATAGTAATGCGGTAATAAAATTTAACTTATAAATAATTAATTGGGGTATGTTTCTTTTTGCAATTTCTAAAGTAGCAGTTCCAGAACAAGTAATACTTATAAAAACGTACTCATAATATTTTTCAAATTCCTTAATATTATCAATTAAAATTGTTTCAGTTTGCCAAGAACTAATTTTAATTTTAATTTTTTCAGTTAAGTGAGGCAGGGTTGGAATAAATATCTTCCAATTAAGATTATTATCTCTCAAATATTTCTCTACTAAATCAAAATACTTAAATAATTTATTAATTTCATTTTCTCTACTTCCAGGTAGAAATGCGATATATTTATAATAATTAATATTATTTTTCTTACTTCTTTTTTTTATATGATAAACAGGATGACCGATAAAGCTTGTGTTTATATTTGGATAATCAAAAAATTTTTTTTCGAAATTAAATAATAAAAAAATTTCGTCATATAAATCAGCAAATTTTTTAGCTCTTCCTCCTCTCCAAGCCCAAACTGTTGGCGCAACAATTTGAATGATATTATTGTTAAATTTATTCTTTCTTAGTGATTTAACAAGATTATAGTTAAAATCAGGTGAATCAATACATATTACCAAATCATAATTTTTTTTTATTATTATTCTGGTTAAAAAATTAATCATTTTTAAATATTTTTTTATTGAAAGTATTATTTCAATTAAACCTAATGACTTAAATTCTGAAATATCATAATATTTATTATTAACAAATTTTTGTGAAAGACTTCCACATACTCCGTCAATATTAATGTTATTTAGATCTAATCTTTTTAATATATTATAACATATATTTTCTCCAGATTGTTCAGTGCAACAAATAAAAATATTTTTTTTCTTCAATTTAATTCAACACTTGAGATAAAAAGTTTGTTTTGATTAGCATACTCAGTCACTTGTTTTTTATTAATAATTAAACATTTATATTTTTCTAAAAAAACTCCTTCATAATCAAATTTTTTTAAATTTTTAATTGTTTGCAAGCCAATTAAAGGCACATCAATTAATTGACTTTGATTTTTTTTTGAAAATTTTAGTAAAATACCTTTATCGCCTTTCCTCTTATAGTCTTTACATCTGCGTAATAAATTATCAGTACCTTCTATAGCTTCCAAACCTAATACTAATTGATTTTGAACAATTATAGATTGACCGACATCAATTTTTTTAAAATCATTATAAATTAGTTTAGCTTTTAAGAGGTTATCTTTTGCAAATTTAGATGGTTTTATATTGGTTAAATTCTCTTCAATAGAAAATATTTCTGGGCAATACTTTTTCCAATCAAAAAAAGTAAATCCATTTTCCTCAAAGTATTTTTTTATTGTAATTAGTAAATTATTATCGCCTTTATTCTGTAAAAACAATTTTTTTGCTAATTTTATAGTTTCAAAATCAAAACCCAAATCATTAATACCAGGTCTTTTAATTGATCCTGCAAAAATTATGTTATTTATATTATTTATTCTTAAAGAATTTATTAATTTTTTAATTGAAATTATTTCAAAATTATAGAACTTCTTATTTTTATAAAAATTCTTATTCTTAATTGAATTTAATAAAAGGTATGTAATATCATAATTTTTAGATGCTAAAATAGATCCTAAATATTTAGGTAAATTTCCATCACCTGAAATTATTCCAATTTTTTTCATTTTATAATGTGCACAATCCTCTTTTTGAATTTTCTTTTATAAAATTAATTATTTCGTTTATTTCATTTATATTTTCATTATTAATATTTTTTATATTATTTATAATAGTTTCTTGGGAATTAAAAATTTTTCTAATTATTTGATAAATTTTATTTATGGAAGTTGTATCCAATCCTTTTCGCTTTAAACCTATTAAATTAATTCCTTTTAAATTTTCTCTAATCCCTAAATATAAACCATATGGGATAATATCTTTTTCTACTCCACTCATTCCACCAATCATTGCGAATTTTCCTATCCTTACAAATTGATGAATAGCTGAATTGCCTCCAATAATAGCATTACTATCTATCTGTACATGTCCTGCAAGTGTTGCATTGTTTGCCATAATAACATTGGAATAAATTTTGCAATCGTGTGCAATATGTGAACCTACCATGAAAAGACAATTGTCTTTGATAATTGTTTTCAGCCCGCCACCAATTGTACCTGGATTTACAGTAACATTTTCTCTAAATGTATTATCATTTCCAATTTCTACGTATGATATTTCATTTTTAAACTTAAGATCTTGAGGTTTGGATCCAATTGAAGAAAAAGGGTAAAAAGTATTATTATCTTCTATATTTGTATTACCCACAATTGAGACATGTGAAATAAGATTGTTATTTTTACCTATTTTAACATTATCACCAATTACACAGAATGGACCAATTGTAGTACCTTCTTTTATTTGAGCACTTTTAGAAACAACAGAAGAAGGATGAATCACAATCCTTTATTAAAATATTTATATAAATATTGAATAATCTAATTATTACAAATTATTACTTAAATGATATCATTGCTGAAAATTCAGCTTCACTAACTTTATTATCATCTTTTTTGCATATACCATAAAATTTATATACATCTTTTACTTTATTCAAAAATGAAACCTCAAATGAAACTTCATCATTTGGTAGAATTGGTTTTCGAAATTTTGCCTTGTTTACACTCATAAAAAGAACAGATTTATCTTTATATTCTCTTAATTTATAAGAAACTACAATTCCAGCTGTCTGTGCCATAGCTTCTACAATAATAACACCTGGAACAATAGGGTTTTGAGGAAAATGGCCCTTAAAGAAATATTCATCTTCTTGAAATTTTTTATAAGCGATGCCGTGTTCACCAGGTATTAAAATATCACATCTGTCTACAAACAAAAAAGGATGTCTATGAGGAATTAATTCTTCAATTTGACTATTATTTAATATCATCGGTTCTACTTAATTTAATTATTTCTCTTTTCCAAATATTAATATCCTTTGCAGGAAAGCCAGCAACAACTTTATTGTCATTTATACTCTTAGTAACTCCACTTTTCCCTGCAATTGTGACATTGTTACCAATTTTAAGATGTCCAGAAATACCTGATTGGCCACCTATTTTAACAAAGTCTCCAATAATAGTACTTCCAGCTATTCCAACTTGAGCGGCAATAATAGCATGCTTGCCGATTACTACATTATGAGCGATCTGAACTAAATTATCAATTTGAGAAAATTCACCTATAATTGTACTTTCAAAAACACTTCTATCAATTGTTGTGTTGGCTCCTATAGTAGAATTCTTTTCAATAATAACATTTCCTATATGATTAATCTTTTTTTTAGTTTTTTCTTCAAAACCAAATCCAGAAGAACCTATTCTAGCACCTGACTTTATTTCACAGTTTTTTTTTATAATTGTATTAGAAATTGATACATTATCACCGATATTGCATCCTTTATCAATGAAAACATTAGGGCCAATTTTTGAATTAGAACCAATTATAACATTATCACATATTTCAGTTTCATCGTCTATATATGAAAAAGCATCAATTTGAATATTCTTATTAATTATAGTATTTTTTCCAATATAAACATTTTTTGAAATTACTCCATTAGATATAATTTTATTTTCATTTAATAATTCTGTTAAATATGCAAATGAAAGATAGGGGTCTTCAACAATTATCGGAATACATTTTTTTGGTAAATATTTTACAAATTCATTTTTTATAATACAGGCTTTAGCTTTACAAGATTTTAAATTATCAATATATTTTATATTTGAAAAAAAAGATAAATCATCTTCACCTGCATTTTGAATAGATTTTAAATCATAAAAACAAGTATTATCATCTAAATCTGATTGGATATCAATCAAATTAACTTTTAATTTTCTTTTAATTTCTAAGTATTTAATTTTCAAAACTTTTAAATTCCAATATTAAATTAACGTTATCTAATGTATTTTTTATAATATTTGTAATATTAATTTCATTAGTTGCAATTAAATAAGATGATGAGTCTAAAATTAAGTCAATATTATTATTTTTAGCATATTTCTCAACAATTTTTATAATTTCAGCTAATATTGTTTTTCTGATATCAATAATTTGTTTTTCATAGTGTAAATTAAATAAATCAACTTTATTAGAAAAGTCTGATAGCTGATTATTGTAATTGGTAATTAAATTATTCAATTCATTTTCATTTAAAAGTAATTTAGAATCTTCTATTTCTTCATACATTGAGTTAAGTTCTATTTCTATTGTATTTAAATCTTTAGAATTAAGTTTTTGGTCGTCCTCAATTTTAGCTATTGCTTCCATGTAATTTTTGTTATTATCAATTATTTCTTCTAAATCTATGACTACAATATTAATTGCGAAGCAATAATTAGAAAATAATATTTGAAATAATAGAAATATAAATATTTTTTTTATCAATCTATACTACCAACTGAAAATAAAAACATTCTTTTTATATCATATTCTTCATCAAGTATTGGGAAACCCCATGTAAAACCAATAGGTCCTATTGGAGAGTAATATTTAATCCCAAACCCAGCAGAAGATCTTAAACTATTATCACTATTAGTAGGTGTTGTTTTATTCTCCCAGACAAGACCATAATCATTAAATAAATTCAAATAAACAGGAAAATCAGAATTATTTGATAACTCTCTAGAATAATCAAATTTTGTGACTATTAAATTATTACCGCCAACATATGATGTTCTAGAATTTCTTGGACCAGCTCCATATGTGTCAAAACCTCTTAGCCATCTTCCCCCTAATGAAAATTTATCATCTGTTAAAATATCATTATCATTTAAAGATATAATGTTCCCTGCTCTTGCTTGTATTGCAATAATATTTTTATCAATCTGCTTATAATTTTTAAAGGTGACTACATTCTTAATTGATCCATTAGATGAACTAGTCGGTGTTTCTATTGAATTTGTATATTTTAAATATTGTCCATTTTTTGGGATCATTAATGAATTTAAAGTATTATAAAATAAATTATTTTTTAGAACAAAACTTACATTTTCGCCCGATGATTTTCCAATTGCCGATGCAACAGTTGATGAATCTGTTACTTTATAATCTTTAATAATGTAATCAATATCAACATTATGCTTTAAATTATCATTTATTTTATAGCCAATACCAATACCGGTTAAAAACGTATCTAATTTATAAGAACTTGCTAATGCAAAATCCTCCTGCTTGAAATTAGCTCTATAAGTGATATCCATATCATTTTCGTATAACAATCTATCAGTAGTTTCAAAAGTAAATGAAGTTCTATTATCTGTGGTATTAATTAGTGCCTGCAATGATCTCCCAGTTCCATAAAAATTTCTTTCACTTAAGCCAGCTACTACTCCCACACCTTCAAAAGTTCCTACAGAAACACCAGCATTGAATGTACCTGTTTGTGTTTCCTCAACATTGATTTCTAAATTGACTAAATTATCATCTAATTCTTTTTCAACAATTTCTACAGATTTAAAAAGTTTAAGTGAATTAAGTTTATTTTGAATTTTTTCAATTTGAGAGCTATATACTGCATCACCTTCTGAAATTTCTAATTCTCTACGAATAACTCTATCAAATGTCCTAGAGTTCCCATAAAAATTTATTTGATTTGCATATTTAGGTTTAACAGGCTTTATATTGTAGAGAATACTAATTTCTCTAACATTAATTTTATCTAAAGTACTTATTTCAAAAAATTCTAATCCATTATCAATCATAATATTAGAAATTTTGTTTTTTAATTCATTTACTTTTTTTAAAGAATATGTATCTTTAGGGCTTATAGAATCTTCTATTTGAGAGTTAATAACTTCTTTAAGATTTTTACTAATTACATTTTTTTCATCAAGAAAATTAATTTGATCAAAAGTATAAATATTGCCTTCATTTATAGTAAAATAAATATTGACTTTATTAGATGCTAGATACTCAGCAGAATAATTTATATCTACATCAATATAACCATTATTTTTATAATACGCTGATAATAACCGTAAGTCATTGTCAACAACAAACTTTTTAAAGTTATTATTTGCAAATATATTTATTAATGTTTTAGTTTTAGATTTAATAATTGACTTTAATTCACTGCTTTCAGCAAATGAATTTCCTCTGAAAAATATATTTTTAATTTTAGTTATTTCCCCTTCATTTATTTCAAAATATAAGTCTGCAGTATTTGTTTCCTCGTACAGTTTATCTTTATAAATAATTTGTGAATTATTATAACCAAAAGATTCATATATTTTTTCTAATTCAGATATAAAGTTTTTAATTGATACCGGATTTAAATTACTTAGTCCTATTTCTTGTGTAAAACCTAATAGTTCATCATCATCTAATCTATCATTATTTTTAAAATATATTTTATTAATATTTGGATATTCGACAATTGAGATAATATATTTATTTTCATCAATCTTAATTGAAACATTTTCAAACAGTAATGAATTATCTAGTGTTTTTAATAAATAATTTGAGTAGTCTTCATTTATTTCTGTAGGTTGAACTTCTATTAAAGAGATAATTACGTCATCATCAGTAAAAGTATTACCATCTATTTCTATACTAATATCATTAGCAATTGCTATAGAAGGTATGGTAATAAAAGATAAAAAACTAAAAATAATTTTTAAGAAGTTTTTTAATTTTAATCTCAATTTGTTCATGATATTCAATTACTTCTTTAATAGTGTTTAATGAAGAATACAAATTTAAAGAACCAACTTTTTTAATAATTTTGTAAATATCTGTATATTTTATTAAATTAGATTTAAACATATTAACTGCCCATTCATTTCCAACATTAAATTTTATTAAATTTGCTGGTTTAGACTTATCTAGTTTATAAAAATACTTATAAATCGGAAAAATATCATTCTCTACTTCTAAAAAATTAAAATCTGAAAAATTTGAATATTCAAGGTTTTTATTATTAAATTTATTTTTTGATTTTGATTGTAAAAGAAAGTTAATAATGGGTATAGACATATCATTTTTAAATAGAATTAAGTTACTAACATAGTTATCTTTTTGGATTATTGAATGAATTATTGCTTGAGGATGAATTAAAACTTTGATTTTTTTATATTCGATATCAAATAAATAATGAGCCTCAACTACTTCCAAGCATTTATTTACTAACGTAGCTGAGTCTATACTATTTTTATATCCCATTTTCCATTTTGGGTGTTTGATGGCTTGACTGAATTTAACTTTATCTAATGTTTTGTGTTTTTTTTTATAAAAAGGTCCTCCAGAAGCAGTTATATAAATTTTATTTAAATTATGAATTGATTTATTAGTATTAAAAAATTCATAAATAGAAAAATGCTCAGAGTCCAAGGGGTAAATATTTGTTTTATCAAAATATTTATTTTTTTTAAACAAATGACCAGCAGAAACAATAGCCTCTTTACTTACTATACCTAGATTATTTGTATTTTTAACAATTGAGTCTAAGTAGTACAAAGATTTATAACCAGAAATTGCTAAAATAGAAAAGTCTGATTTTGAATTTGTAAGATACTCACTAAGGTCTCTAAATTTAAAAATTTGAATATTTTTTTTGACTTTTGCCTTTAGTTTAGTTGAAGCATTTGGATCGTCTAAATATACGTACCTTGGTTTATATAACTTTATTTGTTTTATTAATAAATTCACATTTGAGTTTGCGCATAATAAATTGACTTTTAAGTTTGGAAAATCTTGAGATAGTATTTTTAATGTTTTTTTACCAATTTCACCAGTACTCCCAAAAATATTTATAATCATAATATTTTATAAAGAAAATAATAAGCTACTAAAGAAAGAATAAAACTATCAAAACGATCAAAAAAACCACCATGCCCGGGCAAAAAATTACTTGAATTTTTTAAATTGTTTTTTCTTTTAAAAATTGATTCCATAATATCACCAATAAAAGATGAAAAAATAATAATAGTTACAAAAATAATCAATTTTAAATTAAAATCTATTTGAATTATTTTGGTATAAATAAAACTAATCAAAAAAGAAAAAAATACTCCACCAAGAAAGCCCTCTAATGTTTTGTTTGGACTGATTTTTGGCAATATATAATTTTTTCCATACATGCTACCAATAAAATATGAAAAGATATCAAAAAATATTATTATTAAAATCATTAAATTGAATTTTTTGAAATATTTAATGTCGTATTCTATATTCAACATAATAATAAAACCTATAAATAGATAAGATAGAATAAAATATTTTAGTTTTTTAAAATTTAAAAAAACTTCAAAAAAAATAAATAGGTATATTATGATTATTAAATAAAAAATATAATCAAAGCTATAATATGATATTAATAGATATGCTAAGATAAAAAATAAAGAAATCAGCACCCTTTGAAAAAAATTTTTAAAGACCATATTTTCTATCTATTTTTAAATATTTATCTATAATTTTACTGTATTCATTTATTGAAAAATCGGGCCATAGTGTATCACTAAAAAAAAGTTCAGTATACGTAAGGTTGAACATAATAAAATTACTCAATCTTTTATAACCACCTGTTCTAATAAGTATATCTGGATCTTCAATTGATCCTAGATAAAAAAGTTTTCTAACTTCTGAGTAATTATTTAAATCTATTGAGCTATAATTTTTCTTATAATTTTTGAGTACTTCTTTAATTTCATCCTTAAATCCATAATTAAATGCTAAATTTAAATTTAATAAAACGTTACCTTTAGATGTATTTTCAACTTCTTCAAAAATTTTTAAAATCTTCTGTGGAACATCTTTTTTAGAGCCAAAAATATTTACTTTTATATTTTTTTTTCTTACCAGTTCATTTATCAATTTGCTGAAATTCTTATAAATAATTTCATAAATAATATTAATTGAAGGTCTATTAAAATTTTCAGATGAAAGTGTGAATAATGTTAAATTGGGAATATTTAAAGATAATGTGTGATCAACTATATTTTCAATGTTTTCAAAACCTTTTTTATATCCTTGTATTTTTGGTAATTTAGCATTTTTTGCCCATCTTTTGTTACCATCTAAAATAAATGCTACGTGATTTATTTTATTTTTTATCAAATCTAAACTTTCAAAATATCATTTTTTTTTGAAGCTAATATTTTATCTATTTTATCTATATTTTCATCTGTAATTTTTTGAATATTATCAATTGTTTTTTTTAGATCATCTTCAGATAAGTTTGATTCTTTTTTTTCTTTTTTGCTATTATCTATAAAATCTCTTCTAATATTTCTAATTGCTACCTTTGAATTTTCTGCATATTCAGAAGCTATTTTAGTCAATTCTTGTCTTCGTTCTTCACTTAACTTTGGAATTGGTAATCTAATTAATTGACCATCAGTTTGAGGATTTATTCCAAGATTTGAGTCAATAATTGCGTTTTCAACTATTTTTAGTAGATTATTATCCCAAATTTGTATCGTAATAGTGCTTGGTTCAGGAACAGAAATATTTCCCAACTGATTTATAGGTGTTTTAGAACCGTAAGCATCTACAAAGATATTATTTAACATTGAGGGGTTTGCTCTTGAAGTTCTCAAAGAATTTAATTCTTTTTCAAAATGAGAAACTGCGGCATTCATTTTAATTTCTAATTGTTCCATATTTAACTGATTTTACTATATGATCCCTTATCATTCAAAACATTAATTAAAGAATTTGGCTTAAATATATTTGTTATATATATTGGAATTTTAGTCTCTTTTGCTAAACTTATAGCTGTCATATCCATTACTTTTAAATTATTCTTAATTACATCATCATAAGATATTTTTTTGATTAATTTAGCTTTTTTATTTTTACTTGGATCGCTATCGTATATACCATTAACTTTTGTAGCCTTAATAATTAAACTGCAATCTAATTCTGATGCCCTAAGAGATGCTGCCGTATCTGTTGAAAAAAAAGGATTGCCTGTACCTGCAGCAAATATTACTATTCTGTTTTTCTCTAAATGCCTGATTGCCCTTCTCCTTATATATGACTCAGCTATTTGTGACATTGATATTGCTGACTGCACTCTAGTTGGTACCTGCATTTTTTCTAAGCTACTTTGCAAAGACAGGGCGTTCATTATTGTGGCTAGCATTCCCATATAATCAGAAGTAGATCGATCAATACCTTCAGAAGCACCTTTTATGCCTCGAAATATATTTCCACCACCTATTATTAAGCAAATTTGAAATTTTTTCTTATAAACTTTTTTTATTTCATTTGTTATCTTGTTAATTGTTGAAACATCAATACCATAATTTGCACTACCCATCAAAGACTCGCCTGAGATTTTAAGTAAAATTCTTTTAGTCATTTATAAATTTATAATATTAAATGAAGTTATCTGAAAATTATAATTTTCTTTATATTCAGAAACGATTTGATTTACAGTTTTTTCAGGATCAATAATATAATTTTGATTTAAAAGTGTTACATCAGAGTAAAATTTTCTCATTTTACCTTCTAATATTTTTTCAACAATATTTGAAGGTTTGCCAGAATTTAGGATCATTTCTTTTTGTATATTTTTTTCATTTTCAATAGTTTTACTATCTAAATCATTGACATCTAGTGACTCTGGTTTCATTGCTGCAACATGCATGCATATATTTTTACTAAGAGTTTTTATTTTATCATCGTTATTATTTGTTTGATAATTAATTAAAGAAATTATTTTTCCAATATTTTTCTTATAACTATTATGAATGTAATATGAGTGATTAGCATTTTCATTATTATAGATAATTAAATCATTTAAAATTAAATTTTCTCCAATTTTAGCTATCATACTATTTATAAAGTCAGAAATTAAGTTTTCTTTATATTTCAAATTTAAGAATTCATCTTTTGTTAAGTTTTCATTATTTTCATTAATCGCTGCAGATCCTAATTCATCTAAGAAATTTAGAAAAGTGTCACTCTTAGCTGCAAAGTCTGTTTCACTATTAACTTTGATAATTGCAAGCACCTTTTCGTTAAAATATATACCTACGGCACCCTCTGTTGCTTCTCTAGAAGTTTTTTTTGATGCTTTTGCCAGTCCTTTTTTTCTTAAAAACTCTATTGATTGTTCAATATTATTATTATTTTCAGACAGTGCATTTTTGCAATCTAAAAAACCAGCTCCAGTTTTGTTACGCAATTCTTTTATAAGAACCATAATATCTGACATTGTAAACTCCTTTTTAATTTACTCTTTATTATCTTCTTTAATATCCTGATCTATAGTTTTATCATCAATCTGTTTGGCATCTTCAACAGTTTCAGAAAAATATTTTTTGTATAGATTTATTGATCTTAGTGCATCGTCATTACCAGGAATAACATAATCAATTAAATCTGGGTCAGCATTAGAGTCAACTATACCAACTACAGGTATATTTAATTTTTTTGCTTCAAGAACAGCTATTCTATCTTTTAGTACATCAAAGATAACTAAAAGATCTGGTTTTCCATTTAATTTTCTAATCCCACCAATATTCAATTCAAGTTTTTGTTTTTCTCTTGAAATATCAAGAAGTTCTTTTTTTGATAAGTTTTTAGATGAATTTAAGTCATTCAAAAAATTTTCTATTTCATCTAATCTTTTTATTGAGTTGGAAATAGTATTCCAATTAGTCAATGTTCCACCCAACCATCTCTTGTTTACATAAAAATTATTGTTTATGTTTGCTAAATCTCTAACTGTATCTTCGCATTGTTTTTTTGTGCCGACAAATAGTATTTTTCCAGATTTGCTTACAGTTTCATGGATCTTAGATAAAGCTACATTCATTAAATCCACTGTAATTCTTAAATCAAAAATATGTATGTTATTTCTAACACCATATATATACTCTTTCATTTTTGGATTCCATCTTCTAACATTATGTCCAAAATGAACGCCAGACTCCAAAAGTTCTTCTAATTTAATTTCAGGTAAGTTCATATATTCCTCCGGTTATACCTCCACAGAAATAAAAACACCGGTTTTTTCTGTGTGCTAAATTTAAATGAGGTCTGTTTATTATAATAAATATATTTTTCAAGATAATTCTAGTGAATAATCTAATATTTTTGCATGTTTGAGTTCATCAAGTTTTTTGTATGATTTAATTGAATATTTCTCAAAATTAAAATTCACTAATTTTTCATCAATATTTATAAAAATATCTAAAGTATTATTATTATTAGCATTTTTTTCAAAAATTTCGTTTTTCATATTAAGAATGTTATCAACTGAAGAGTATATAATAAACTTAAATTTTGTTTCACTAAATACCTTGTCCAGATCTGAAACTTTTTTAATTATATAACGAGTATCTGAATTATTTCTTATTATGTCTATATCAAAAATTAGTAAGTTCCCTTCTTTTAAAATTGGTCGATATTTATATAAATTTTCACTGAATATTACTAATTCAAACTGAATACTAATTTCTGAAACTGTAATGAAAGCATATTTTTTTCCATCCTTATTAGATCTTTCTTTAATATCTAAAATTGCACCACATACCCTTAATGAATTTAAATCTTTGTCAATTGAAGTATTGAAGGAATTAATTTTTTGTGTGTCAAAAAACATTTTTGGATAATGATATAATGGGTGATCAGAAAAATAAAATCCAATAACCTCTAATTCATTAGTTAAGATTTCTAAATTGTTCCAATCCGTAAAATTTTGATTAAATAAGTTATTATCGTCGAATGAGATTTCTCTTTCTTCAAATAACATATCTTGATTATTTATTTTTTCTCCACCATAAAGCTCAACAAATCTTGGTACATTGCTAAATAGCTTAGATCTATTATTTTCAATACTATCAAAAGCGCCAGCTTGAATTAATTTTTCTAACTGCCTTTTGTTAATAACATCATTTTTAACCCTTTTCATAAAATCAATTATATTTTTGAATTTTCCATTTTTCTTCCTTTCTTCAACCATACTAGAAATTGATTTTATACCAACACCTTTAATTGCACCTAATCCAAATCTAATTGACTTATTGTTATCAAAAATCTCAATTGAAAATAAAGGGTCTGAAAAATTTATATCAGGTTTTAAAAAATTAATATTTAATCTTTCTATTTCTTGTTTAAGAAGAATAATTTTATCTGTCCTATCAATTGAATAATTTAATGTAGCTGTAATGAATTCATGAGGAAAATTTGCTTTAAGAAATGCAGTCTGATATGAAATTAATGCATATGCTGCAGCATGGCTTTTATTAAATCCATAACCAGCAAATTTATCAACTAAATCAAATATCTTCGATGCTTCTTTTTTACTAATATTATTTTGGACAGCACCTTCTATGAACCTTGACTTCTGCATATCCATTTCTTTTTGAATTTTTTTTCCCATTGCTCTTCTAAGTAGATCTGCTTCACCTAAAGAATAATTAGATAAAACTTGAGCAATCTGCATTACCTGCTCTTGATAAACAATAATCCCGTAAGTTTCTTTTAACACCTCCTTCAACATTGAATGAATGTAATTTATTTCTTCACGACCATGCTTTCTATTACAAAAGGAAGGAATATTATCCATAGGTCCAGGTCTAAATAAAGCAACAACAGCTATTATTTCTTCAAATCTATCTGGTTGTAATTGACGTAGAACACTACCCATTCCATTACTTTCCAACTGAAATATTCCTACAGTGTCACCCTTGCTTAATTGATTGTATGTCTTTTTATCATTCAAAGGTATTTTATTAATTAAAAAACTTTTATTATCTTTTTTTATAAATTTTATACAATCATCAATAATTGATAAAGTTGTTAATCCAAGAAAGTCAAATTTAATTAAACCAGCCTCTTCAACATATTTCATAGAAAACTGTGTTGCATTTGTATTTGTATTTTGATCTTTGTAAAGTGGTACAACTTTAGAAAGTTTTTCATGACCAATAACTACTCCTGCAGCGTGAGTTGATGCATGTCTATGAGTTCCCTCAATCTTTAAACTTACGTCAATAATATTAGAAATTCTTTCATCGTTATTAATTCTTTCCTGCAAGCTCCTTTCTGATTTTATTGACTCACTTAATGTAAGTGGATTTGATGGGTTAAAGGGAATTAATTTAGCAAAAGAATCAACTTCGCCATAGGGAACTTCTAAAACTCTACCAATATCTCTAACAGCAGCTCTGGAAGCTAGAGTTCCAAATGTAATTATATGAGCTACACATTCACTTCCATATTTATTATTAACGTATTCTATTACTTCATCTCTTCTAGTTTGACAAAAATCAATATCAAAGTCTGGCATCGATACACGTTCTGGATTTAGAAATCTTTCAAATAATAAGTCGTATTCAAGAGGATCTAGATCAGTTATTCCCAAAGACCAAGCAACCAAGCTTCCAGCACCTGATCCTCTTCCTGGTCCAACAGGAATAAGATTATTTTTGGCCCAATTTACAAAATCTGCAACAATTAAAAAATATCCTGCAAACCCCATTCTGATTATAATTTCATTTTCATAATTTAGTCTTTCAAGATAGGTTTGATTTTTTTTCACATTCATTTCTTTAATTTTTTTATTTAATCCCTCTTTTGAGGCTTTTAACAAATAATCATCAGCAGATAAGTTGAGATTGTTTTTAAATTCAGGTAATTGTGGTTTAGCTGACTCAGGAAAGTAAGTACATGATAAAGACACATTTAAATTATTTTGAATTATCTCAGGTATATCTTTAAATATTGAATACATTTCCTGAGTTGATTTAAAATAAATATTTTCATTTGAAGTATTTCTTTGAGAGTTATTAATAGTAGATTTTTGCGCTATGCATAATAAAGCATCATGAGCAGAAAAATCATCCTTTTCAGCATATTTTACATTATTTGAACCTATTAGTGGGATGTTAAATTCTTTTGATAGATTGATAAATTCCTTTTCAAAAATATCTATTTTTTGGTCTTTAATTCTTTGAATTTCAAATAGAAAATTTTCATCAAAAATACTTTTCAAAGTATTAATTAATTCTACAGCCTCTTTTTTTCTATTATCCTTATTTAGTAAAAGAACAGGATTAAATTCACCACCAATATAACAGAATAGACCTTCAGAAAACTTTTTAATTTGAGATAATTTTATTCCTATATTATTTGATTCATTGAGATGTGATAGCGAACTTAATTCTAATAGATTTCTATAACCAGTCTCATTTTTGACTAAAAAAGTAATTTGAGAGAAATAATTATTTATAATTATATCTAATAAATTGATTGTAGTACCTATTATTGGTTGTATATTATTTTTAACACATTCTTTAGAAAATTCAAAAACCCCAAACATATTATTATTATCTGTAATTGCTATTGCAGGCATATTATTTTTTTTTGCAAGATTAACTAAATTGTTAATTTTGAGAGTACTTTCAGACAATGAATAGGATGATAAAGATCTTAAGTGAATAAAAGGATTATTCATTTATTAAGTGTATTTTTTTATTTTTAAAATAATATGTTTCATCTGCTAATAATGAAAATTTTTTATTATGAGTAACATATACTAAAGTTTTTTTACTTTGCTCAATATATTTAACAAAAAATTGAAAAATACTGTTAGCAGTATCCTCATCAAGATTGCCAGTCATTTCATCTGCAAGAATTAAATCAGGATTAGTAACTAATGATCTAGCAATTGCTACTCTTTGCTGTTCACCGCCAGATAATTTTAAGGGCTTGTAATTAATTCTGTCATCTAATCCAAAATTTTTCAGTAAATTTTTTGATATTTCATAAGAATTAATATCATTCTTATTGATTAATAGTGGAAGCATAACATTTTCAATCACAGTAAGTTCAGGAATTAAGTGAAAAAACTGATGAATAAATCCAATTGATAAGCCTCTTAAGTTATTAATCTCTTTTTGAGAGAGCAATGAAGTATTTTTACTTTTAAAATTATAATTACCATCATATTCTCTATCAAGTAAGCCAATGATATTTAGAAGAGTTGTTTTTCCAGAACCAGAAGGGCCAATAATTGAGACTTTAGAATTTACTTTTAATTTAAAATTTAAGTTTTTGATAATATCAATTTTAATGTTATTTTCATTATTATAACTTTTAAATAAATTAGATATTTCGATAATTAAATTATTGCTATTCATTCCTGATGCTCTTGATTGGATCAACTTTAGCAGAACTTAAGGCCGGAAAAATAGTTGAAATTATTGATATTAATATTGCAGTTAAAAGAACATATGAGACTTCGGTACTACTAATTTCAGAGGGTAAAGATGATAAATAATAAATTTCCTCAGAAAATAGTTTTGTGCCAAGTAAATTTTCTAAAAAATTTTGTATTACTTTTATATTAATTGTAAAAAGTACACCAATTATTAATCCTATTAGAGATCCTATTAATCCAATTGAAATCCCAATTGTAAAAAAAATTTTTACAATACTGAAATTTGTCATTCCAACAGTTTTCAAAATACCAATATCTTTATTTTTTTCTTTAACGAAAATAATTAATCCAGAAATAATATTCAATGATGCTACTAATATGATAAGTGAAAGTATAATAAACATTACATTTTTTTCTACCTTAAGAGCATTAATTAATGTTTTATTATTATCTTTCCAAGATAGTGAATAAAAATTCAATCCCAGATTTGAAATATTTGTTTCAACTTCATTTTTAAAAAAGTCAATTTCATTTGGAAAATCTATAAAAAATTCTATCTTATTATAATCGTCTCCTTCATACAAAAGTAATTTTCTAACAAGACTTGATGATACAAATATAAGATTAGAATCATATTCATATAAACCTAAATCAAAAATTCCAACAATTTTTAATGTTTTGAATCTAGGTATATTACCAAGTATAGTTTTATCAGTTTTTGGTATTGCTATTTTTATCTTGTCACCAACTGACACATTCATATGGTTTGCTAAAGAATCTCCAATCAATATATGATTTTTTGGGTCAGTTATTAATTTTCCATTTTTAATAGAATTAAATAAATAGTGGTCTTTTTCATATTTATCATATCCTTTAATTAAAATACCCTTTGAAATATTATCTCTTATTATTAAACCACTGGCTTCTAAAGATTTATGATATTTATTAAAAAATGATTTATCAATGTTTGAAATTATTTCATTAGCTTGTTTATTTTTTATAATATCTTCAAAGCTATACACACTTAAGTGTGAATTTAGACCAACAATTCTTTTAGTAAGATCAATTCTAAAACCATTCATAACTGACATTACTATTATAACAGCAGCTACGCCTAAACTTATTCCAATAATAGAAAAAAGAGAGAAGATAGAAACATAGCCATCAGATTTTTTTGAAAATAAAAATCTAAAAATCAGTAATCGTTCTGATTTAGAAAACATTTATATTTTTAACTTATTATTAATTGTATTAATTACATTATCAGTAGAGATTTTTTCAATTTTATTTAATTGACGATTTTTAAATTCTACTATTCCATTTTTTAAATCTCTTTTACCAATTATAATTTGATAGGGAGTTCCTATCAATTCATTGTCTGATAATTTTTTTCCAATACTGCAAACTCTGTCATCTAAAATAACTTCAATATTATTTTTCATAAAATAGTTATAATACTCTAATGACTTTGTGTCACAATCTTGATCATCTGGCATAAGGTTTATAATTGCTATCTTAAAGGGAGCTACTTCTAAAGGCCATTTTATGCCTTTGTCATCATGATAAGCTTCTATAATAGCTCCAACGAGTCTTGAAACACCAATGCCGTAAGACCCCATATGAACGGGTATATTTTTACCATTTTGATTTTGAACAAGTGCATTTAATTTTTCTGAATATTTTGTTCCAAAGTAAAATATATGACCTACTTCAATACCTTTTGATATTTTTAATTCATCTTTTGGGATTGGGCATTTATTTTCATTATGTTGTTCATCAACTGCTGCATAATATGATTGTAATTCGTTTGGATCTATATTTTCAGGATTTAATGCTTCAAGTTTTTTATCATAATATAAAGTGCTTTCACCTGTTTTTGCAAGTATTTGAAATTCATGACTTAAATTACCTCCTATTGGACCAGTTTCAGCTCTAAGTGAAATTGGGGTAAGGCCCATTCTAATAAAAGTTTTTATATATGCTCTAAACATATTATCATAAGATTTTTTTGCTTCTGTTTCATCAAGATCAAAAGAATAGTTATCTTTCATTAAGAATTCTCTTCCACGCATTACACCAAATCTAGGTCTAACTTCGTCTCTAAATTTCCATTGTATATGATATAAATTTTTTGGAAGATCTTTATAAGAATTAATATGTGATTGAAAAATATCAGTTATGAGTTCTTCATTAGTTGGTCCATAGAGCATCTCTCTTCCACTGCGATCAGTTATTCTTAACATTTCTTTTCCATAATCATCGTATCTGCCTGACTTAATCCATAAGTCAGATGATTGAATGGTCGGCATAAGAAGTTCTATTGCTCCAGCATTATTTTGCTCTTCTCTAACAATTTGTTCAATTTTTTTTAAAACCAATAAGCCTAATGGTAACCAAGAGTAAATACCTGCGCTAGATTGCTTTACCATACCAGCCCTGATCATCAATTTATGAGAAATTATTTCAGCATCTGAAGGTACATCTTTTAGTGTTGGAATAAAAAAATTAGAATATTTCATTTATTAAATATAGTTGATAAATCAAAACCAAATAAAATCAAAAGGAATAAAA
>MDTG01187310.1_pt1 | contig 22980 bp, 23 predicted proteins | sample 811421 | NCBI WGS metagenome assembly MDTG01 (sample SAMN05326645, study PRJNA326480) | marine metagenome | isolation source: seawater | place: Pacific Ocean: South East | collected 2011
GAAATAATGGCATTTCTTAAACGTGCCATTAAATTTTGATAAAAGTATACATTATGGATGGTCATAAGTCTCGCAGCTAATGTCTCATTACACCTATCCAGGTGCTTAACGTAAGCTATTGAGAAGTTTTTACAGGTATAACATTCACAATTTTTATCAATTGGAGACAAATCATTAATATATTTGGCATTTCTTATTCTCTTAATACCCTCACTTGTAAAAAGTTGGCCGTTTCGTGCATTTCTAGTTGGAATTACGCAATCAAACATATCAACTCCAGCTCTAACTGCATATGCAATATCTAGGGGTTTTCCGATACCCATAACATATCTTGGTTTACGATTTGGAAGTTTATGCGCATTTTCTTGAATAATTTCATACATCAGCTCAGGTGGCTCACCTACTGATAACCCTCCTAAAGCATATCCATCAAAATCCATTTCTATCAATGAATTACGAGATTTCTCTCTTAGATCTGAGAACATACCACCTTGAACTATTCCAAATAATGTTTTTTTAGAATAATTAGCTTTTTTAGAACGTTCAGCCCATCTGAGAGATAATTCCATAGATCTCTCTGTAGTAGCATAATCAGATGGATATTTTATACATTCATCAAATATCATCATTATGTCGCTATTAATTTTTGTTTGAACATCAATAGAAATTTCCGGAGTTAAGATAACTTTATCACCATCGAAGGGAGATTGAAATTCTGCACCCTCTTCAGTTATCTTTACGTTTTTAGCAAGGCTAAATACTTGATAACCACCAGAATCAGTTAATATTAAACCATCCCAACCCATAAAGTTATGAAGTCCTCCAAGCTGGCACATGATATCCATTCCAGGTCTTAGCATGAGATGAAAAGCATTCGATAAAATTATTTCTACTTTACAATTTACTAAATCATTAGCATCCAATGTTTTTACTGATCCGTATGTCCCAATAGTCATAAACACAGGTGTATTAATAGTCTTGCCGTTTAGCTCTAATTTACCGGCTCTAGCAAACTTATTTTCAGATTCTATGAGAAATTTCATATTAAATCTTTATGAACATACTATCGCCATAACTATAAAAACGATAATTATTATCTATAGCTTTTTGATATAAGTTTAGAATGTTATTTTTACCGGCAAATGCTGAAACTAATAACAGAAGTGAAGATTTAGGTAAGTGAAAATTTGTAATTAATCCATCAATTATTTTAAATTTGTATCCTGGTGTTATGTATAGATCTGCCTCACCTGAGAAGTTTCCCTTTTGAGATTTAGATGCATAATTTTCTAGTGCACGTGTAGCTGTTGTACCAACTGCAATAACACTTTTATTATTATTTTTTACTTTCTCAATTTTTGAAATAAGATTTTCTTTGATAGAACAGTACTCCGTGCCAATGTCGTGCTCCAAATAATCATCTGTCTTAATCGGTTTAAAAGTATTATAGGTAACGTGAAGAGTAAGATATTCTATAATAACTCCTTTCTTTCTAATCTTATCTAATATCTTATTTGTAAAATGAAGGCCAGCTGTTGGTGCAGCGACTGAACCATTATGTTTAGCGTATGTTGTTTGGTATCTTTTGATATCTTCACTTGTTGCTTTTCTCTTAATATATTTAGGTAAAGGAACTTCGCCAAATTTTATAAATAAAGACAATGGATCGCTTTCATTGAATAAGGTTACATAATTTTTATTAATATTTTTCACAAGAAAATAATTATTTTTATCAAAATATAATCTAGAATCTATTGCTAATTTCCGTGAAGAGGAAAATATGCAAACAATAGTATTTTTGTTAATATTTTTATGAAATAGCACCTCTACAGTACCGCCAGTCTCTTTTTTAAGAAACAGTCTTCCAGGAATTACTTTTGTATCATTTAAAATTATCATATCACCCTCATCTAGATGGTCAGGTATTTCAGAAAATATTGTATGCTTTAAAATATCATGATTTTTATTGAACACCATAAGTTTAGATTCTCCCCTTTTTGAACAGGGAGTCGTCGCGATTAAGTTTTCAGGCAAGAAATAATCATAATCTTTAATACTTGTTACCATAAGTTCTGAAGTATAGATTAACAGGATTGCAAATCAAAAAGAAATTTGTTACAAAATAGATAAGTTATACACAATTAACACAAAGGAGTGTAATTATGGCATTAATTCAAGGCTTTCCTCACGACGGAATCGTGACTATAAATCGTGTGATAATTAAAAAAGGGCATACAATCGATGATCTCCAAGAGAGGGTTGCATTGATGTGCGAAAATGTAAAAACATACCATTCTGAAACCGGATTCATCGGTGGTATGGTTGTGCTAAATAGTGGGCAGATATCAAATGAAGGAAGTACTGTTGGCAAGGCTATGGAGAGTGACCTCAAAAATAGAGAGGCACTAATTATTACCTATTGGAGATCTTACGAGGAGCATGAGAATTCTCATAAAAGCGATAAATTTCAACCGTTGTTTCAAAAAGTAATAGAACTATGTGAAAATGGAAATGAAGAGATCGTTTACGACATGCTATGGCAAGGTGAGGCATACACTCCAGAGCTAGCAAAGCTTGCTCAGGCAGCAAAGGAAGAAAATAGTTAGACTATCGGAGGATTCTTCTTATTAGTTCTTTTGTGCCGACCGCCTATTAATTTATGCTTTTTTAGTTTTTCATCAAGTTCTTCGAGTGTGGTATCTTGAAGTCTTATATCCTTTGAAACACTGATCTGCTTGATGATATAGAGCATAACTAAAATAGCAAGAATTAATATGGTGAAATATGTAATGTAGTCCATAGTGTTTTATACTAGCATACAAATGAGTAATTTCATGCCACTGTGGTGGAATTGGTAGACACGAGGGACTCAAAATCCCTTTTTCGCAAGAAAGTATCGGTTCGAGTCCGATCAGTGGTATTAAAAATAACTAAAAAAATGGTACAAAAAATAGTCAATATTTTAAAAACACAAGGGATTGAGGTGAATCTTGCCCAAGAAGAATTGATTAAAAAGATGCATTTTACATTAAGTTATGAGAATAGCTTTTTAAAAAAATTAAAAAAAAATAATTCTAAAAAAAAAGGTTTTTATATTTGGGGAAAAGTTGGTAGAGGAAAAACACTAGTAACAAAAGCTTTTTTCGATTCAATCAAGCAAAGTAAAATATCATTTCATTACATAGATTTTATGGAAAATATACATAATGAACTTAATGCTTTAAGTAAAGAGGACAATCCCCTGAGCTGTATAGCTAAATCTTTGAGTAAAAAATATAAAATCATCTATATAGATGAATTTCAAGTTGAAGATATTGCAGATGCAATGATTATTGGAAATCTACTTAATCAATTAATTAAGTTAGAGGTTGTTCTATATCTAACTTCAAATGCTCATCCGGACGATTTATATAAAGATGGCTTACAAAGGCAGGTATTTATAAAGAATATGAAGATTGTTCAAAATTCACTAAATATTCATAACTTATCTGGGGATGTAGATTATAGATCAAGGAATATTATCAATATTGATCAAAAAAGCACTAATACTTCTTTTAATGATAAAGATATTATTTCGATCATTGAAAATAATTTTAAAAATATAAATTTTGATAAGAATAAATTTTCTCTCAACTCCCGTGAATATAGCTGCAAAGCATCATCAAATGATTTTATATGGTTATCATTTAGTGACTTTTTTAGAGAATCCAACGGATCAAGAGAATATGCAGAGCTATCTAATAGTATAGAATGGATTTTCCTAAGTGATTTCAAAAAATGTGATGATGATTCCGCCGATATTATTAGGAGGTTTATATCGTTTATTGATATTTGCCATAAAAATAGAACCAAAGTCAAATTTTTTCATAATATCGATTCTCTTAATATGTTGTATCATGGTAATAAATTAAAAATTCTCTGGACAAGATGCCAGAGTCGGTTAAATGAAATGCAAACTTTAGACTATTTAAGCAAAATATAGTTGTAAGATATTTATTACCTACTCAATGAATAGTAATATATGTTATTCTAAAATTTAAACAATTTTATGTCTTGACAATATATAGTGAGTTTCTTAACTCCTTTATCCTTTTTAAAGATTTAATCATGACCGGGTAGAAACATAAACTGAGGTAGAAAATGAAAAAAACGCTAATTTGTGGAATTGGTAATGCTCTAGTTGATAGCGAGTATAAAGTAGAAGATAATGAGCTTGTCTCTCTCTCTCTGAATAAAGGTTGTATGGAATTAAATGATACCGATAATCATATATCTCTATCGAAAGCCCTAAGAGATACACATGGAATTGTAAAAAAAATGCCAGGAGGTTCAGTGGCAAACTCCCTATATACTCTTGCGCAGTTCGATGTAGAGGTTTCATTTACTGGAAGGATATCAAAAGATGATGTTGGTGATTCTTTTATATCAACTCTTCACAATATTGGTATGAAAACAATCGTCAAACAGGTTGATCATGGACTAACAGGTGAATGCATAGTATTAATAACACCAGATCACGAAAGAACAATGTACACACATCTTGGTGTCTCATCAGAGCTTTGTATTGATGATATTGATAAAAATTCAATTGTTAACTCAGAATATTTATTAATTGAGGGCTATCTAGTTACATCAAAAAATACACTAGATGCAGCTAATTATTGTCTAGATATTGCAGAGAATAATAATGTGAAAAAAATCATTACACTTTCTGACCCAAATATCGTGAATTTTTTTAAAGATGATATGATGTCACTGATTCAAAAGAAGTTTGATATTATCTTTTGTAATAAACAGGAAGCATTGAATGTATCTTCAACAAAGAGTATAAACTTAGCTATGGAATTTCTAAAAAAATATGCAAAAGAAGTTGTTATAACATCAGGTAGCGATGGTGCTTACGTAAGTCATGATGAGGGAATTATAAACGTTCCTTGTCATAAAGCTAATCCTGTAGATTTAACGGGTGCAGGTGATATGTTTTTAGCTGGCTACATGCTATCAAAAATGAGAAATTTAAACGTAACGTCTCGAATTCAATTTGCAAATAAATGTTCAGCTAAAATTATAGAGAAATACGGTGCGAAGTTTGAGAGCGATCAAGAATACAAAGACCTCTTGTCTACATTGTAAAGTCTCGATTAATCTTCATTAAAATATCATTAGGATTATTACTTTCTGTGATATTTCTTCCGATTACAAGATAATTAGCTCCTAACTTTATTGCATCACTAGGAGATAAGACTTTGTTATGATCATGTGAATTTCCATCTATCCTAATGCCTGGGGTTACAAATATCTTATTATCGCTTTTTAGAGAATTTATATCATAACCTGAACATACATATCCATCTATGTTTGATTGTAAACCTATTTCCTTTAAACGTGATATTTGATTTGATCTACTACATCCAAAAATATTCATACAATCATCGTCAGATAAACTTGTCAAAGCAGTAACACCGATCATTTTCGTTTCTGATTTAGCATCACCTTTAGCTTTCATTGCAGCTAACGCCATATGCAGACCTCCTGAAAGGTGAATGTTCAACATCCAAATATTTAGAGATAAAGCTGAAATACATGCTTTATAAACGGTTGTAGGTATATCATGAAACTTAAGATCAAGGAATATTTCAAAACCTTTACTATGGAGCTGATTAATACATTCAGGGCCATATTTGGTAAAAATCTCTTTACCAATTTTTAATCGACAAAGTGATGGTTCTATTGTGTCAACAAATTTATATGTTTTATTTAAGTCGTCAAAGTCTAGGGCTACTATAATTTTATTTCTATCTTGCATCTATTGATACCTTTTCACTAATTGTATTTGATTCTATTGACTGCCAATGATTACATGATGGACATTGCCAAATATGATGTTTTGGGGAGTAACCACAATTAGTACAACTATATGTCACAAAATTATCTTTTATCATTGTTAGTAAATCTGCGTAAGTTTCTATTCCATCTTTTTTATTCTCATATAACTTATCATATATTTTTGCAAAAGCATTCTTACTTGTTTTTTCAATATATACAGTAGGAGAATTGTAATCATTAATATTAAACATGAATTCATATAAATCAGGGGAAAATTGTTCAGATTTTGAAAATTTTAAAACTAGATTCTTGATTCGTTCGTCAATTTTTTTATCTTGGCTAGCTGCCGATATATTTAAAATATCTGTTGAAAGAATAACAATAAAAGACGCATCTATTTGTATTAGCTCCTCTAGGTAATTAAGGGCCAGATCTTGATTAGACGGTATATTTAATTTAAATAGCATAGATAAGGCTCGAATACACCTTGGATTTACATCGATAGCTTTTTTTAGAACAGTTATAGATTTATTCAATTGATCGTCTTTTTCATATTCGACTGCTTTTTCACAATAGTAATGTGACAAAATTTCATCTACAGAAATATTTCTTATTCGTTGTGACTTTAGATTTTTACAAAAGTTTATAGCACTATCCCAGTCCTTTGAGAGCTCATAAATCAATAATATATATTCAGTGCATGACTCTTGATACGTTTTATTATCGTTCAAGTTCAATAGTATTTTTTCAGATTTATCATATAAACCTGCTGAAAAAAAATCTTTGGCAAGTTCATAAAGTGATTGATTTTTTATACTTTTATCTAATTTAGGTCTTGATAGTAAATTTTGATGAATAAGTATTGCTTTATCAAATTCACCTCTCCTTCTATAAACACCTCCCAATGCCAAATGCGTTTCAATAGTGGAACTATCAACATCTATTAAATCTGTAAATATTTTAAGTGCTTTATCATCTTCATTATTTAAAAGATAATTCAGACCTCTATAATACTCAGCACTGTAAACACTACTGTTTGAATTTCTTGTTTTTTTAGTGTTTGAAATGAAATAAATGATTAGAATAAATACTAATATGAATATAATAATTATTTCAATCATTCAATCCCATCTCTTAATGGGTTTCTCCTTAAATTATCTAGTTCTTCTTGATTATTTTCCAGTGTAATTCTCATGTCCCGAGTCTTTTTTTTGTAAGAAAAAACTATGCTAATTAAAAATATGAGTGTAGTTATTATTCCTGCAATAAATGAATATAGTAAAAGGAGTGACATAGGCATTTCATACTTAATAATGTACAGATCGATCTTAGTTAGCTCTACATTGTATGTTGATATTACTACCGCAGCTAGAATCAAAAAGACCGTAAATATCAAAAAAAATAATCTACCCATGCTTATATTCTAAAGTAATTTTGTATAATTGGATAGATTATATGTTATTTACTCGCGACTTGAGCTCTTTGCTAGGTTTGAAATGTACAGTATTTCTTCTCTCAAGAGCAATCTTTTCTCCTGTTTTAGGATTTCTCGCTATACGAGATTGATGAGAATGCAAACAGAAAGTACCAAAGCCCCGTATTTCAATTCTTTCGCCTTGATAGAGATTCGCACCCATATAATCGATGATTTTTTTTATAGAATATTCTGTATCTGAAATATTGAGATTATTTTTCTCAGCAACTAAAGTAATAATATCTGATTTATTTACTGTCATTAATTAGCGTACAAATAACTTGGTAGTTTTTCTTATCAATAGATTTAAGATTACATTTGATTTGCTGGCCAGTTTCAATTGTGTTGTTCTCTAAGATATCTTTCAATTCTTTTTGAAGTAGTTTCAATGTGCCTGTAAGGTTATTCTTTAATTTTATATAAACACCTGTCTCGGTTACACTTACTACATCAACATCTACTTCAGAGCCTATATCAAGTTCATTAGTTAAATCATCAAAATGTAATTCAATATGTTGTTTAATCCCTAACGATATTCTTTCTCTTTCAGAATCTATAGATAGAACTGTTGTTTCTAACATGTTGCCTTTTTTATAAGACCTAATGAAATCCTCTGGTTTTCCAATATTAGTTATATCAGAAATATGTACTAAGCCGTCTATACCACCATCCAAACCGACGAAAATACCAAAGTCAGTGATAGATTTAATTTCACTTTTAATGACATCGCCTTTTGTATGTGAGTTTGAAAAATCTTCCCATGGGTTTGGTAGACATTGTTTATAACTTAAAGAGAGTCTTCTTTTTTCTTCATCTATTTCGACAACTTTTACATTAATTTTATCACCAAGGTTAAGTATTTTTTTAGGGCTTATGTTTTTGTTTGTCCAGTCTAATTCTGAAGTTCTGATTAGGCCTTCAATACTATCCCCAAGATCAACAAAAACCCCATAGTCAGCAATATTTACAACCTTACTCTCATATTCTGCGCCAAGCTCGATATTACCATCTACTTTTTCCCAGGGATCGTCTTGAAGTTGTTTCATGCCTAAACTTACTCTATTCTTTTCTTCATCAAATTTAAGAACCTTAACATCAATTTCATCACCTACCTTTAAAATTTCCTGAGGATGATTTATGCGCTTCCACGATATATCTGTTATGTGTAGTAGGCCATCAATACCTCCTAGGTCAATAAATGCACCATAGTCAGTAAGATTTTTTACAAATCCTTTTGTTATATTTCCCTCTGCATATTTTTCTTTAATTTCCTCTGAACTTGAGTTCTGATCTAGTAGGACAGCTTTTCTAGATAAGACAATATTATTTCTTATCCTGTCCATTTTAATAATTTTAAAATCAAGTGTTTTTCCCTCAAGATAATCAGTCTCTTTTGTAGGTCTTACGTCTACTAGAGAACCAGGTAAGAATGCTTTGATATCCATAAGTTCTACAGTGAATCCACCTTTTACTTTTCCGCAAACTTTCCCAGAGACTATTTCTTGATTGTTTAGTAGGTTTTCTAATGTTGACCATACTTTTTTTCTCTTTGCTTTTTCTCTAGATAGTATGGTTTCGCCATAGCCATCCTCTACGAGGTCAAGCGTAACATCGACAATATCACCAATAACAACTTCCAGCTCTCCACTAGAATTTATAAACTGGTTTTTAGGAATAATGCCTTCTGATTTTAGGCCAGCATTTATGATCACAAAATCGTTTTTTATGTCTATAACCTTAGCAGGTATTATTTCTCCCTGGGTCATATTCAATTGAGATATATTTAATTCTAATAATTTCTCAAATTCTGATGTCGTTGTCATATATCATAAATAATTAATTTTATGTAATATTATACAAATTTAATATTTTATCAACAATTGCATCGGGTTTTAGGTTAGAAGTATCTATTACATGGGCATTATTGGGTATTTTAAGAGGTGATATTGCTCTATTCATATCACTTTCGTCTCTTTTTCTCAGTGAGTTCAATATATCTTCAAATATAACATCATCTCCTTTATTAACTAATTCATCATATCTCCTTTTTGCTCTAACATCCAAGGAGGCATTTATATATAGCTTCAGTTTTGCATCTGGAAATACCTCTGATCCCATATCTCTTCCATTGGCGATTAAACCTTTTTTGTTTACACAAGAATGCTGGAGTACCAACATACAATCTCTAACACTTGGTATTTTAGAAACTATAGAGGCTGCTTTACCTACACGTTCATCATACAAAAGATGATCAATTATTTTATTTTTGTAGAAGATTTCAAATTCATTAGTCCTAGAATTAGTTTTTAATGATAGTTCAGAAATTAATTGATCTAAGTTAGTTATGTCATCAAGTGATTTTGATACTTCTGATGCCAAATAACCCACGGAACGATACAGTTTTCCACTATCTAACAAATTATAACTAAGTTTTTTTGAAAGTAATCTTGATATAGTGGATTTACCTGAACCGCTCGTACCATCAATTGTTATTATATTGATTGAATTATATTTCAAATATCTGCACTCCTTGCTCTCTCAGTAGGTTAACAAACGAGGGAAAAGACGTTGAAATATTTTTAGTATTACTAATAGAAATTGAACTATCTGAAACAATTCCAGCAATAGCAAATGACATTGCCACCCTGTGATCACCATAGCTATTAACTTTACCACCAGATATTTTCCCCCCAGAAATAGTTATGGAATCCTGTGTAGATGAAACATCTATTCCGATAGATTTCAGACCCTCCTCCATCGTTTTTATTCTATCGCTCTCTTTATATCTCAGTTCCTCTATACCTGATATTTTTGATACGCCCTCTGATAATGCACATGCAATAAATATAATAGGTAATTCATCTATGAGTGATGATATTATCTCTCCACTTATTTCTATAGATCTTAATTTGGAGGATTTGACTTTTAAATCACCAACTAATTCGTTGGAAATAGTTTTGATATTGTCTATGTCTATTTTAGCGCCCATCTTCTCCAAAATAGTTACAATACCTGTTCTATATTTATTCATATTGATATTTTTAAGAGATATTTCAGAATCTCTAGAAATTAAGGCTGCGACTATGAAAAAAGAAGCAGAGGAAATATCAGATGCAATTTGAATATCTCTTGCAAGTATTTTTTTCTGACCATGGATGATCGTAGTCTTAGCTGTTCGTTCAATATTATAGCCTAAGTGCTCCAGAAGATTCTCTGTATGATCTCGAGTAGGTATCTCCTCATAGAAACGAGATTTTCCATTAATAAATAAGGAAGCAAGCATCAAACAAGATTTAATCTGTGCGCTAGCAATCTCTTGATGATAGTCTATGGGATTAAGTTCCTTCGTTGGTTTAATAATCAGTGGAGCTTTATTCTCTCTAGATTCAATATCAGCTCCATAATTAGATAAAGGTTTTATAATCCTTTCCATTGGTCTACTGAGTAATGATTCATCGCCAGTGATCGATGATTTAAAATTTTGTACAGATAGGAGTCCTGTTAATAGGCGCATCAACGTTCCCGAGTTTCCTGCATCAATTTCGCTCTGCGGAGCTTTAAGATTAAATAATCCGTTACCTCTGATGAATACCTTCTTATCATAAAAGGATATTTCTGCTCCCAAGTTTTTCATTGCATTTATAGTGCATTGACAATCATCTGATTCAAGGAAGTTAGTTATTATCATTTCTCCCTCAGCGAGTGAGCCTAGAATTATACTTCTATGTGAGATTGACTTATCGCCAGGTATCTTGATATTACCAAGAAGTGGACCTGATTTATTAACGACAAGATTATTCGAGAGTGTCATTTAGTTTTTTTTTGTATTTTCTCTAAAAGTGATTCTATCTTTGATTCATCAGTATTATTAATTAAGGAAGTAAATGATTTTAGATTTTTTTGAATCTTAGAAATTGTTTTAGTTATATTTTTACTATTATTTATAAATATATCAGACCACATTTTCGCATTACTCCTACTTAACCTGACATGTTCTTTAATGCCTCCCCCAAGTAATAAAGATAAATTTTCATCAATTACTTTTTGAGGTAATGATTGCATAAAGATATAAGACATTAAATGAGATATATGGCTTGTTTGAGACATTAGCTGGTCATGTTTGGAATGCGAAACATCATAGGTCACTGAGCCTAATGCCTTCCAAAATAATACGATTTTTTTGTGAGTCGACGGTTTTGCCTTATTTTTATCTATAATAAATATAATTTTATCTCTATAAATATCGTCTTTATTATTTTCTATTCCAAACTTCTCAGAACCCACCATTGGGTGTGAGCTCAAATAATCTATTTTAGATTTATAAGTTAATTGATACAGCTTTTTATGTAAATTACCTTTTGAACTACCTATATCGGTCAGTAAAGAGTTCTTATGTACATTTTTTATTAATTGTTTCGCTATATCTGTGTATGAACTCAAAGGTGTACACAGTATAATTAAATCTGGATGAAGCATATTATTGAATCCTTCAATAGCATTATCAACTATATTTTTTTTGCGAGCATGAAGAAGTGTTTTATTGTTCAAATCGTAACCAGATATTTTTTCTGTGATACGGTATCTTCTTATAGATTTGCATAATGACGCACCCATCATACCTAGCCCAATAACAAGGATATTATTATATTTCTTCACTATAAAATAACTTGAGATATTTAATAAATTTTTTATTATCATTAGGTTTTCCTATTGATACTCTAAGATAATCATTTAGCTTATAATTATTAAGTGGTCTTACAATAATTCCATGTTTAAGGAGATATAAAAACAAATCGTTTGCTTTTTTGCCAACCTTGAATGTTAAAAAATTACATCTAGTTCCAAGATAGCTGATTGATAAACTATCTAATGTTTGTAAAAGCTCTTTCATACTAATATCATTGTTATTTTTACTTTTTTTGATAAAGTTTTTGTCATTAAGAGCTAATGATGTTACTTTTTGTGCGAATGAGTTCGTATTAAATGGTTGTTTATAAAGTTTTATTTTATCGATATTTTCACGATTTGATATGCCATACCCTACCCTGAGAGATGCTAAGCCATATATCTTTGAAAATGATCTTGTGACATACAGATTATTGTATTGAGCTACTAGACTTGCAGCACTCTTATGAGTTTTAGAATCTAAGTATTCATAATACGCTTCATCTAAAACTACATTTATTTTGTTTGAAATTGAATTTAAAAACTTCTTTATTTCAGTACAACTTAAATATGTCCCAACTGGATTACATGGATTTGCAAGAAAGATTAATTTTGTTTTTTTTGTTATTTTTTTCATAACATCACTCAAATTAATACCTAAATAGTTAGGATGATTCTTATCTCTTACTGGATTACTAACTACAATCTTTGCGTTAAGGAGCTTACAAATAATCTCATAGACAAGAAAAGAATGTTTGGGAATAATAACCTCAGAGGATTTTTGAAGTGATGCCCTTGCAATAAATTCTAAAATTTCATTACTTCCATTACCTAGTATTATATTTTTAGACTTCATACCATGGCCAACTATATCTGATATTAAACTAAGCAGTTTTTCTGGATTACTATCAGGGTAAAGATTTAAATTATGATCTTTTTTTACTATATACTGTTTTACTTTCTCTGAAACATATGGATTTTCATTTGATGCGAGCTTGATAACATTTTTTACATTATATTTTTTTTGTACATCATGGATATTAAATCCAGGTGTATATTTTGTAATTTTACTAGAAGCCACTAATCTATGCTCTTTGGGTATGACCCAAGTAATTGGAAATATTTAGACCGTGATTCTATTTTATTCAAGGCAGCTGATATTTTGTTATCATTAATATGTCCAGAAATATCAATAAGGAATAAGTATTCCCAATTCTTATCTTTTGTTGGAATGGACTCTATCTTTGTCATCGATATATTACCTCGAGATAATATTTGTAAACTCTTTGATAATTCACCAGACTTATTTTGTATAGACATAACAAAAGAAGTTTTATCATTTTTAGATTCATCAACTTTAGTATTACCAATAATCAAAAATCTAGTTGTATTGTTATGAATATCATGAATATTTGAAGCAAGGATATTTAACTTATAAATAGAACTACAGACTCTATTTGCAATACAAGCAGTATTCTTGTATTTTTTTGCCTGTAAAGCAGCCTTTGCATTACTCTCTGATGAAATGCATTCCACACTAGGATAATTTTTGGAAAGCCAAGTGCTACACTGAGAAAGTGTTTGATTATGAGCATAGATTTTCTTAATTTTTCTTTGATCCTTACTTGATGACATTAAACAATGCCTAATAGGAATATTCTGTTCTCCACAGATATTTATTTTATATTTAATTAGAAAGTCAATTGTAGTTTTTATGCTTCCTTGATTGGAATTTTCAACAGGAACTATTCCATAATCACTCGTATTATTTTTGACTGCATTAAAAACTTCAAGAATATTATCCTTACTATCTTTAGTTATGCTATTTCCAAAAAATTTCTTTGTTGCAATTTCACTATATGTTCCCTCGGGACCCAAATAGGAAACCTTCAAATTAGTCTCCAAAGATAGACAAGCGGATATAATTTCTCGATAAATATTATGTATATGATCGGAAGTAATAGGGCCAGTATTTAATGTTCTTAAATTTTTGATAATCTGTGATTCTCTGTCAGGTCTGAATATTACTGAATTATTAGATGACTTTTTATAATGAGCAACTTTCTTAGCAACATCTGCTCTCTTATTTAAGAGATCAAGTATTTTTTTGTCAATTGAATCAATTGTTTTACGAAAATTTTTTAACATTTTTAATCGTTACTTCTTTCTGATGATATAGCTGATATTTTCTCACTATCAGACATATCTTGCAATCTAACACCTTGAGTATTTCTATTAATCGTTTTCATGTCAGATGCGGATATTTTAATTGTTTTGCCTTTATTGGTAATAAGAATTATGAAATCACAATCATCTACGTTAACTGCTCCTACAACTTTACCGTTTCTCTCAGTTGTCTTAATAGATATCACTCCTTGTCCCCCTCTATTCTGTTCATTATATGAATCCACAGAGATTTTATTACCAAATCCGTTCTCAGTAACAAATATTACTTGCTCATGAGTAAGATTAAGTGATGAGATAATTTTGGCATTTTTTGATAATTTGATTCCAACAACACCTTGAGTGCCTCTAGATCGTTCTCGAATTTGAGATTCCATGAACTTAATTGATTTACCTGATGAAGAAGAAAGAATAATTCTATCCTTTCCTGTTGTGTGTAATGCATTAAATAGGTAATCACCATTTTTCAATAGAATAGCTTTTAGGCCACTATTGCGAACTTTTTTAAAAGAGGATAACGACATCCTGTTTACCATTCCATCTCTTGTTGTCAAAAATAGATAACTATCTTCATCAAAACTCTTTATAGCGAGGATAGCAGATATAGATTCATCAGACTCCAGAGATAGAATATTATTTATAGATTTACCTCTTGCTTGTCTGCTTGTATCAGGTATATCAAAAACTCTTATAGAGAATGCTTTGCCTTTTGTTGAAAAACAGAGAATGGTATCATGAGTATGTGCGCAAACAAGGAGTTTAGCTTTATCGCCTTCTTTGAAATTTGCAGCATTTACACCTCTCCCGCCACGTTTTTGACTTCTGAATTCTGTTACAGGCATTCTTTTTACATAATTAGCATCAGTGAGCACGACTATCACATCTTCCTTTTTTATCATATCCTCACGATTCAGAATGCCCTCATCTTGAGATATACTTGTCCTTCTATCCTCTCCATATGTATCTTTAATTTCATTGAGCTCATTAATCATTAAACTATTTAGCTCAGTTGGATTTGATAAGATATTTAAATATTCCTGAATTAATGCAATAGATGAATTGTAGTCGCTCAGAATTGTATCTTGCTCTAGGTTAGTTAATTTGTTTAATCTCATATCTAGAATCGCTTTAGCCTGAATATTGCTAATTTTATATTTTTTATCTACTAGCCCGACAGATGTATCTACTGACATATAATTCGAGCAGTCCTCCATCAGCTTTGAGAGGATCCATTTATTTTTTGAGGTTGGCCAGGTTCTATTAATAATTTTTTTATTAGCTTCATCGGTTGATTTAGATTTTTTGATGAGCTCTATCATTTCATCAATATTATCCAGAGCTATACTTAAGCCCTCTAGTATGTGTGCTTTACTATACGTTTTATTGAGTAAGTATAATGTTCTCCTAGTAATTATTTCCCTTCGATGTTTTATGAATTCAGCTAAAGCTCGTGGAACACTTATGGTACTAGGCTCACCATCTACTAGACATACCATATTGGATGAAAAAGATGTTTGCATATTAGTTTGTTTATATAAGCTGCTTAAAATAACATCAGGTTGTTCTCCTTTTTTCAGTTCTATGACAACCCTTAAACCCTCTCTATCTGATTCATCGCGTAAGTGACCTATACCTGATATTTTTTTATCTCTTACTAAAAGAGCAATAGATTCGATAAGCTTAGCTTTGTTGACCTGGTATGGTAATTCATTGATTATGATTGAATACTTGTCTTTGTTTTCTTCTATTGAATGCACAGCTCTTATTTTGAATGATCCTCTTCCTGTTTTAATCGCTTGATATATACCACCATTATCCTTAATTTCGGCACCAGTAGGAAAATCTGGTCCTTTAAAACCTACTTGCTCGATGAAAGCATCTATTGATTCATCATCGGCTAATGACGGGTTTTTAATAATCGCGATAACACCATCAATGACTTCATTTAAATTATGTGGCGGGATGTTTGTAGCCATCCCCACAGCAATACCTGATGCGCCATTGATTAATAAATTTGGTAGTCTAGTAGGTAAAACAACGGGTTCACTCTCCGATCCATCATAATTTGGATTGAAATCAACTGTGTTTTTATCGATATCAGAAAGTAATTCATGAGAAAGTCGAGACATTCTTACTTCTGTATATCTCATTGCGGCTGGAGAATCACCATCAATTGAACCGAAGTTTCCTTGTCCGTCAACTAGTGGGTACCTCATAGAGAATGGTTGAGCTAACCTTACGATTGTGTCGTAAACAGCTGTATCGCCATGAGGATGATATTTACCAATTACATCGCCTACAATTCTTGCCGATTTCTTATATGCCTTGTTGTAGCCATTATTCAGCTCATGCATAGAATATAATACACGTCTGTGAACAGGTTTTAGACCGTCTCTTACATCTGGCAACGCTCTCCCTACGATCACCGACATAGCATATTCTATGTACGAATGTCGCATTTCATCGTCAAGTTTTATTTGTGAATATTCAGACATTAATGGTTAGTTTTCGAGCCATATTTAGTCTAATATTTTAACATAAATAGAAGTTATAAACGATAAAAATTAAATAACGAACGTTAGAGGATTTATGAATGTTAATTGTATCTCCAGAATGGATTTTTGTTAAAAATAAAAGGTTAGAAAAAAATAAATCCCTTCTCTTAGATGGGCCAATGATTGTAGATATCATTGACAATGAATGTATTAATGAAAAATTTAAACAAGTTGATAGACTTACCTATCCTGGCCATATTTTAATGCCAACATTATCAGAGAGTTACATAGATATTGATGATTGTAAAAATCAAGTAGATATTGATAAGAAGATAAATGTTTTGCTGAGAAATGGCGTGACTAGAGTAAGTTTTTCAACAAGCAGTCTTGAAAATACTTTATCTTTCAAAATAGATAATAGCATTACAATTAATTATATAATTTCATTTGATGGAAAAAGTTGTAGACAAAAAGATATTAAAGATATGATTAAAATACTTGATTATTATAAATCAGACACTACAAAATCATTCAATATCAATCTTGCTAATATTATATATTTCGATAAGAATATTTTAGAAAAAATATCCTCAATATCTAATGAGATAAACTGTAATATTCATATTCAGGGTGATGTCTTATCAGAAATAGAAAAAATACAAGATATTAAAACGACAGTAGATTTTTGGGACAGCATCAACATCATCAATAATAGTTATCTTCATGATTTTTTTTATAATAAAGACGAATGGCTTTCTCTCTTTAATAAAAAGTACATTACTTTAATGATCGCATATAATGAAATTACGGACCTAGAGAAATTAAATAAAATCTTATCATTAATACAAAAAAAATATAAATGCATATTTGTTACAAATAAGAATACATCATATGATTTTTACAAAGTCATACAAACTATTAATATGATAAATGAAAATAATAGTCAGGCTTTCGATAACAGTATAATTGATTGCGTAACAACAAATACTTCTGAAATCTTTTCTAAAACAGGTCAAAAAGAAATTATTCAAAAAGATGCTTTAGCAACATTTAGTTTGTATAACTACTATGAGAATTCCTTTTTTAATAAAGAATATACACCTAGATTAATAAGTAATCTTGACAAGCAGAGCTTATCTCATGTATGGTCGGCTGGTAAGCAATTAAGATAAACATAATGCAAAAAAAGAAATTTAACCAGAGTGATCATTTTGATAATTTTGCCTACGACTGGTGGAATAAATCAGGCTATTACAAGCTGTTACACAAGCTCAATCCAATAAGATTAGAATATATCAAGTCAAAGTTTGATATAGTCGGTAAGAGTGTTTTAGACATAGGTTGCGGCGGAGGAATATTATCAGAAGAGCTTTGTAAAAATGGTGCTAATGTAACAGGAATTGATTCGTCAAAAAAATCTATTGCAATTGCGAGGCAACATGCTAAGGAAGAAAACTTAGATATCTCATATATTAATGAATCCGTATTTGATATATCAATCACGTCAAAGTTTGATTGTATAGTTTGCTTTGAAATGATTGAACATATTGATCAACCTATCAAGTTATTGAATAAAATAGAGAAACTCTCTTCAAAAAATGCAAGTATATTCGTATCTACAATAAACAGGAACTTGAAATCATTTTTACTTGCTAAAATATTTGCTGAATATATTCTTAGTTATGTTCCTAAAGGGACTCATCAATACGCAAAGTTTTTAACTCCATATGAATTAACTAGAATGATTGAAGATAATGGTTATATTGTAAATGACATCAATGGACTAACCTTTAATCCAATAGATAATTCTTTCTCACTTTCAAGCAATACCGATATCAATTATTTTTTATATGCTCAAAGGAAATAATAATATAAAATCAGTGCTTTTTGATTTAGATGGAACGCTTGCAGATACTTCGCAAGATATGTGTGATTCACTTAATAGAGTATTAATTGAGCATAATCTTAAAACCGTAAATTGTTGTGAATTGAGAAAATATATATCACGAGGTGCAATAGGGGTTGTTGAATATGCATCTGTTGTAAATGGAAGATCTGTAGATTCCTCAACTATGAGATATGAGTTTCTAGAAGATTACAAAAATAATTGTTTTATAAAAACAAAATACAATAATAATATGGAAATTCTGATTGATTATCTAAATCATAAAGATATTAGTATAGGAATTGTAACTAATAAGCATTCCAAGTATGTCAATAAAATCATAGAAGGCCTAGGTCTTAAAGAAAAATTAAAGTGTGTTATTACCGGTGACATGGTTCTTAATCCCAAGCCAGCAATAGATGGTCTATTAGAAGCATCGATAATTTTGAAATGCGATACTAAAAATATAATGTATATAGGTGATGATAAAAGAGATATCATAGCCGGACGTGACGCTGGAATGGTTACAGTTGCAGCTAATTTTGGTTTCATAGACGATAGCGTTAATATCAAATTATGGATGGCAGATATTATCATAGACGATCCATTAGATTTGAAAAAATATGTCTAATTAATCAATACAAGTTCTCTAAGGTTCACAAGATTATATAACTTGATTACATCTGCATCGCTCATTCTAATACAGCCATGTGACTCAGCTCTACCAAGTTTATCACTGTGGGGCGTTCCATGAATATAAATATATCTATCAAATGTATCTACATTTCCACCTTTATTCGTACCCTCCTCTAATCCGCTTAATCTTATAATTCTTGAAGTAATATAATCATCATCATCGTGAGGGATATAGTTGATAATTTTAGATGATGCTACCCTATTATTGAATAGAGTTCCCACTGGTAATCCATCACCTATCATAGATGACACTAAATGAAGGCCTACAGGAGTTTTATATGAATCAGAAATACAACCCAAGCCATAACGAGATGTTGATATATCTGATTCAAACACAATATCATTATTCTTCACTAGATGAAGCTTTTGATTTTCTGAGTTTATAAAAATCATTTATAAATTTAAGTATACTAATCTAGTAGACAACAACTTCGTCAAATGTATTTTCAGACTGTGTTTTTTTATACTTTTCTGCATCATTCCTAAGTTTATCTAGCTCTATGAGATAATCTTCATTTACATCCCCTGTTATATAGTTTCCATTAAAACAAGAGGAATCAAAATTAGAGATTTTTGAACTTTCACTTTTGACAGCATTTATGAGATCGTCTAATTCCTGATAAAATATCTTATCGCATCCTATAAAATCAGCTATTTCCTTAGGTGATCTATTATCCGCAATAAATTCTTTGCTTGCAGGCATATCTATTCCATAGACATTCGGATATTTTACCGGAGGAGCTGCAGAGGCCATATATACTTTTTTAGCACCAGCATCTCTTGCCATTTCGACAATTTGTCTAGATGTAGTTCCTCTAACGATTGAGTCATCCACAAGAAGTACAGTTTTGTTTTCGAATTCTGATTTAATAGCATTAAGTTTACGCTTAACAGATTTTGAACGCTCATTCTGTTGAGACATGATAAATGTTCTACCAATATACCTATTTTTGATAAATCCTTCTCTGAACGGTATTTTTAGACGTGTAGATAATTCCAATGCTGAAATTCTACTTGTATCTGGAATAGGTATTACAACATCAATGTCATTATTAGGAAATATTTTGTTTATATTATCAGCTAGCGCAGTACCCATATTCATTCTAGCTTTATAGACTGAAATCCCGTCTATTATAGAGTCTGGTCTTGCAAAATAAACATACTCAAAAATACATGGATTGAAACTATTTACTTTTGCACATAACCTTGTGTGAACTTTCCCGTCTGTATCAATAAATATTGCTTCGCCGGGTAATATATCTCTTTTTAAAGCAAAGCCTGCTGTATCTAAAGCAACTGACTCAGATGCAATCATTGTCTCAGTTTTCCCGTCTATTTGCTTTTGACCATAACAGAGTGGTCGAATTCCATGAGGGTCTCTAAATGCAACTATGCCTTTATCTGTAATTAATGAAACTACCGCATACGCCCCCTTGACTCTTCGGTGCACACCCGCTACCGCATAAAATATACTATCTGGTGTGAAAGCATCTTTACTATGTAAATAGAGCTCATGAGCAAATATATTAAGTAATATCTCAGAATCAGATTTAGTGTTTATATGCCTAAGGTCCTCTCTAAATAAATCTTGTTTCAATTTACTAGAATTTATCAAATTACCATTATGTGCTAGAGCAATACCATAAGGTGAATTTACATAAAAAGGCTGAGCCTCTGACGAATTAGCAGCGTGACCAGCAGTAGGATATCTCACATGACCTATCCCTATACGACCTTTAAGACGATCAATATGTTTTTTTGAGAATCCGTCCCTCACCAGACCAAGTGACTTTCTTAAGGTAATTTTACCATTGTGATTCGTGAGTATACCAGATGCGTCTTGACCTCTGTGCTGCAAAACAGCTAGAGATTCATAAATATCATGAATTACATCATCATTTCCAGATACAGCGACTATGCCACACATATATGCACATTATATTTATATTTGAAAACTATTAAAGAGAGAATCATCATAAATAGAAATATATTCCACTAAATTCAAGTAATATGGTACAAAAACAGATTCATTGAGCAATGTTGAATGAAAAGCTGTATTTTGGATAAGCAATATGAAAATAAAAATATATATTTGAACCTTAATAAGAGAGGCCAATAAGCCAAGAATTTTATTGGAATTTTCGAATAATGTTACAGCAATGATCTTAGACAAGGTAAAATTTAATAAAAATATTATCAAGATTGTAGATGTTAATAATACAATTAATGAAATTATCTTAATGTAATCTTTATCTACAGAAATATAGGAAGAAACAATATTTGTAATTTCACTCATATTATTGAATAGAACAAACAAAAAAGTAATCCAGACTAAAAAGGAAATGAGCTGCTTAGAAAATCCTTTAATAAATCCAAGAATTGCATATGTTATGGAAATAATGATAATAATATAGTCAATTAAGAACATTAAAAAATAAAGTTTATGACTTGATTATTTAAACCATAGAGTTTCGATAGCTTTTCTGATTCTTCTCTCGCGTGATCTTGACTAGAAAATGGACCTAACGTGTAATACATTTTTTTTGCATTAAGCTTAACTGAATAACCACTAGAATCTAATTTATTTTTTATCTCATCCTGATTAGTTTCATTATAAGAGATAATCACCAACCACGCTTTAATTCTTTTTTCTTTTACTTCAATATCATTCAATGTTTTCTTTTCAAAAACATTAATTTCACCTTCGTTTATAATAATTTCTTCTTGTATGTCTTTTGTTATATTATTTTTTAGTTCATTACTTGAATAAAGAATTTTGCCTGAAAAAACATAAATAATAAGAAAAACAATAATAGCAATTTTAAACTGCATTTTTTTTATCATCAGTAATTGTACTGGCCTTTAATGCTTCAGCGACAGTATAAAAAGATCCGTAAACTAATAGCAATGAATTTTCTTTCTGCTCTTTCCTAGCAGAATCAAATGCAAATGGAATTGAATCATAAGTTTGGATTGAGAAATTATTTTTAAACATAGAATTTATTCTATACTTTATCTCATCAGCATTCATACCTCTATCGCTATTAATTGTTCCTATATGCCAGTTTTTTACTATCGTAGAAAATGGCTCTACTATACTATAGACATCTTTATCATTAAGAACTCCTAAAACTACGTCGATATCTTTATAGTTTTTTTCTTTTATATTTTTTGATAGACTTTTTGCCGCATCCTCATTGTGAGCTACATCTAAAATAATATCTGGTGATTTCTGGAGATATTGGAATCTCCCAGATATTTCGGTTTGATATAATGCTTTTTTGAGTATTTCCTGATTGTCTAAACATTCAGGTAATATTTCTTTCAGTGCACAAATAGATGCTGCTGCATAATTGTATTGATAGTCGCCTATCATTTTTAAATTAGGTATTTTTTCAACTAGATATTTTTTATATGATAGGGACCAATCACTAGATTTTCTTGAAACAAAATAGTCGTTATTATGAATAACAAGCCCCACATTTTTATTTTTGGCATATTTAAATAATGCTGATGGAGGCTTTTCTTGAGCATAAATAGACTTTTTAAAAGGCCTCATTACTCCAGCTTTTTCAAGAGCAATACTGTCGATTGTATTACCAAGAAATTCTGTGTGATCAATACCAATAGATGTAATAATAGAAATATCTGAATCAATTATATTTGTTGCATCAAGCCTACCTCCTAATCCGACCTCTAAAACCGCAACATCTAGATTGAGTTTGCTAAAAAGATAGAAAGCAGATAATGTAGCA
>MDTG01110347.1_pt1 | contig 22979 bp, 21 predicted proteins | sample 811421 | NCBI WGS metagenome assembly MDTG01 (sample SAMN05326645, study PRJNA326480) | marine metagenome | isolation source: seawater | place: Pacific Ocean: South East | collected 2011
TGATATAGAACCATTTTCATTTAATTGGACTATTGGTTTATATCCAAAATGATTTCGTTTAACTATAATTGATTTATTTACGAATGTTTTATTGTTATGAATTACATCAATCATCTTGTCATTTCTTTGAATGTACAAAAGATTTACAATAAATATAAAAAATATATTTATCAGCAAGACTGATTTAACAAATAAATTCAAATTAAAATTTTTTAAATTAAAATTTAATTTTAGAAAACTTAATAGAAACAAAGTTGGTAATAAAGCAAATATCCAAAAGCCAAGTCGTGGATCTGGACTACTTAGCAACCAAGAAATCAAACACAAAAAAACAAATAAAAAAATTAATAAATTATTATGATTTAAATTAAATTTAATTGGATTTTTTAAATTTTTAATTAAAGCCAGTACAAAAATAATAGCTGCAAACGATGTAATAATAATTTTTATCATCTCATCAAAAATTTTTACATCCCTTAAAATATAGTCTTTAGTCAATACTGCTATTGTAGATATATTTGAAAATCCTCTTAAAGTATTTATATTTACAAAACTTATAATTACCAAAACCGAAAAAAATAAAATAATTTCATTTAAAGAAAATTTATTTTTTTTTGTATTTATCCAAATAAAAGTTAAAACAAAGGTTAGTAAAATTATTATTAAAATTTTATAATTAAAAAGTAAATTTAAAGAGTATTCTAATATTGTTGAATAATGCTCCTTATATTTCGAAATTAGACCTAAATCTCTTATTAAATTTTCCTGATTGTACCAAGACAAATTTAAACAAGAAAATTCTATTGGATAAGTTATGCAACCACTGATAATTATATTTCTGAGAAACCAGGTCCCAATTACCATTAAACAGAAAACAAAAATTATTTTTAAATTTTTATTTTTTAAAAGGTTTAAGAATTCTTTTCTAAGATAAAACAGTATTATTATAAACAATATAAAAAATATTATACCTGTTGCTTTTGAAATTATCACAAAGGTAAATAAAATAGATAAAATAAATAGATCTTTAATTAGAATTTTTTTATTTTTTTTTTCAAGGTTAAAAATTCTAACACCTTGTAAAATTGTTAGTATTGCTAAAATTCCAAAAGAAAAATCTACAGTGCCAAAATCAAAAATTATATACCTTTGCCAAATTGGGAATAAAAAAATTACTGGAACTAAAAATAAGACGTAGTTTTTTTTATTTTCAGCAAGATTTAAAAAATAACTGAAAAAAAGTACTATAAAAGAAGACTGAAGTGCAGCATTTAAAGTAAAAAAATCTTTTATCCAAAATAAGGAAGATAAATAATCATATCCTGCTGTTAAACCATATCTACTATGTAAATTAGATAATCCAAAAGTTATCTTATAATTTTTTATCCAAGTTTGAAATGGTACATGATAAAGTCCAGCATCATGACCGATATCTACATAAATTAAAAAAGGTATTAAAAATAAACTAATTAATATAAGTGTTAAAATATTTCTAATATCCTTTTTACTAATTTTGATCTTGAAAAAAACCCATATAATTAAAAATGAAAAAATTATGATTAATATATAATTTTTAATCGGTACAAAAAAATTTAAAAAAAGAGGAATAATAGTTAATAAAAATAAAGAAAATAAAAAATTTAAATTTATATCGTTTTCTAAAATTTCAAATTTTAATTTTAGTTTTATATTTTTTGATATTTTTTTTCCCAAAAAATAAAAAAAAATAAATAAACCAGTTTGATAAAAAAATAAGCTAATCAATTTTTCAGTAATAGTTTAATGGATATTATATAAAATATAATAGACAAAATAATAAATATTATATTTGAATAAATTAAAAAAAGACTACAAAAAATAAAATAAATCGAATTAGTAAGTATTGAAATTTTAACAAAATTAAATTTTTTAAATTTATTTTGAATCAAGTGATGAATGTGGTTTCTATCTGGACTCAGTGGGTTTTTTCCCTTAAGGGCTCTAAATAAAAATAGTCTAATTAATTCTAATCCTGGCAAAATCATAATCATAAATATTTCATCGCAATAAAAGCTTTTATCTGAGTTATAAGTCTTAATAAATATTAGAGAAATAATAAATGATAATAAATATGTTCCACTGTCACCTAAAAATAATTTGTGTTTAAAATTTAAATATAAGTATGTCAATATAGACAATATTAATAAAACCAAATCGTAACTAAAGCCAATTTTTAAACAAATAAAAAGAAATATTAAAATTGTATAAACTCCAGTTTGAAGATTGATGCCATCCAACATATTAAATGCATTTGAAAAAATCATTAAACACAAATATGTGAAAATAAAAGAATAACTTCCCAAACTAATATTTATTTGCAATGACTTAAAATCTAAATTATTTAAAATTAAATTTTTATCAAAATAAATTACCGAAATATAAATAATTGACTGTAATAAAAATTTGATATTTCCATTTAAATTTTTTTTATCATCATAGATACCCAAGATAAAAATAAAGATTGAACCAAATACCCAAGAAAAAATGCTTTGATAAGTATTTAAATTAATTATTGCATCTGGATACTCTGAAAGTAAATTATAAATAATTATTAATAAATAGTTAGTAAAAATTATTATACCTCCACCAATAAACATTGGTTCTGAATGAAATTTTCTTTTTGAGTCCGGAAAGTCATAAATTTTTATAATATTTCTTATTGAATCCAATTTAAAAATTATGAATAAATTAAGGGCTATAAAGAGTATAAATATCATTTTATAAAATACAAAAAGTGGTAAATATGTTTTTCAATATCAATGATCAACTACTTTAACAATATTAATTTAAACATTTTAGGCAAAAATGGTTATTTTGAAATTTATATTATAATAGCTTACTCATTACTTTTTTTTTCTGTAGGTGAAAATATAGTAAATATAAGTTTCGATCAAAATTTATTAAAGTTTGAAAATATTTTTTATATTAGGTCGGTAAGCCCTTACATAATATTATTTATTAACTTAATAATAATTTTCAAAAATAAAATTCACAATACTTTCAAAATAAATCCTATTATTTTATTTTTTTATATCCTTATACTCTTGCAGGCCTTAGGATTATACTTAAGTGTAAATAGGGATTACTTGGCTCCATGTCATTTTTTAATTGGTTCTTTTGCTACATTAACTACTTTCAACATTATAATAAATAGTGCTGATAAATTTATTATTAAAAAAATTTTAAACCTAACAATAATTTTTTTTCTTCTAATTGTTTTAATTTTTATCGTGCAAAACCCTAATATTTCATATGGAGGTGGCGCAATTGTTTTTTTTGATAAACAAATTTACTTTTTAAATAGTAATGGTTTTTCAAGATATTTAGTATTTATTTATATATTAGTGTTATCTAATTATTTTTTAACTAAAAAAATTTTTAATCTTAAATTTTTATTAATTTTATTTTTAATTTCTTCATTAATATTTACATATGAAGGGCGTGTTAATATTGCATCGATTTTAATTATGAATATGTTTATTTTTATACAATCAATAAAATTGAAAAATAAAATTTCTATATTCCTGATACTTATTTTAATACCTCTTCTCATATCAAATTCATTAAAAAATATTAGAGATTCAGAATATGATATTTTTTCTGATAAAATTAATTTAAAAAAAATAATTAATATAAATCAATCCACAAAACGAGCTTTAAATATTGATGGCGAATACACTATGTTAGATGGTTATATAAAAAACGTTTCTAGTTCAATTAATAATTTTTCAACAGGTAGATTTGAAAAATGGAACTTAATTGTTGATTACAAACAAAAAACAATAAATTATATTTTCGGAAATGGACCAGAATTTGATAGATTAATTTTAATGGACAGTCATCAATTATGGCTTAATGATGCTGCAAGTTCAATTTTTTATCTTTATTTGTGTGGAGGAATATTAAGTTTAATTACATTATTAATTTTTGTAATCTATCAGTTATATTTATTTTATTTCGCCCTAATTTATACAAAAGATAGTAAGGATGTTTATTTTTTAATTTGTTTAAAAATTTTTATTTTTATAGGTTTTAGATCTCTTTTTGAAAATAGTTATGCTTCATGGAGTATAGATCAAATTATATTTATACTTTCAGGTATTTATTGGAACAATTATATGATTAAAAAAACTTAATATTCTTATTTATATCCGTACCCTTAAAATTATTATCTTTTAGTAAAGAATTTCTTCTAAAAAAATCTAATAATAAATAATTTTTATAACATTTAGATAAATATTTTCTTTGTTGCTGATGAAAAATTACTTTTATATTTGATAAAATAGCATCTTGAACAAAAAAAGAAAATGGGTTTTCCAATGATGATATTGTGTATTTGGATTTGTCTAATAAATTAACCAAACCCTTTTGACTTAAATGCCCAACACAATAATTTTTCAGCTCCGGGTGAAAATCCCCTACAATTTTTACTTTTTTACCTGATTTAATTAACTTTTTTAAGTAATCAATTTCGTAAACTGAATATTTATTGGGATGTTTCCTGTAATAAAAAATTAAATAAATTTTTTTTTTTATTTTTTTCCTTTTTTTCTTTTTGAGCAAGTATTGTAATTGAAATAAATATTTATGATTTTTTTTATTTATTTTAATTAAATTTGTAGAAAATATTAATTCAGAATATTTAACATTTATTATAAATTTAGATATTAAATTTAAAAATTTAATTACATTATTTCTAAAAATGCTCCTGATATTTATTGAATTAAAAAATTCAGAACCGGTTATGGGTCCTAATATTGTTTTTCTTGGAAGAAATAAAAATAAAATAAAATTCCATAGTGGAATATAATTTAAATAAACTGTTTTTTTTTTATATAAATAATGATTTTTTAAAATCTTAAATAGACCAATAAAGGGCGTAATATACTTAAAATAAAAAGTAGATTTTTGTTTCTTTACTTTATTTAAATTTTTTAAATCAGCATATGTATAAATATTAAGAGGGCTTTCAATAATATAATTTTTTATTTCTTTATTTTCTAAAAGATATTTCAAATATAATACTGAAAGTTTACCTTCTCCTGAATAATTATTAAATTCACAAGCCCAAATATAAGTATGATATTTATTTTGTTTCAATTTTTAATTTAAATTTTTTTAAATATATTAATTTATAATAATTTTTCTTTGTATTGATTTTATACAATAAATATTTCATTAGTTCTTTTAAAAAAGATAAAAAACTATCTTGTAATAAAAAAAATATTGAATTTAAAGAAGGGTTTGAAGATTGTCCGCCCAAATAAAAAATTGATGAAACAATATTTATTTTTTTAGATGGAAATTGGTCTTTTAATCTACTCATCCATTCTCCATCTGAATTAATTTTATTATTTTCATTATAATATTCCACTTTTAATGAATTTAATTTAGGTCTTATAAAACTTGGGTGTGGTGAATAAGTTTTTTGATTAAAAAATTTATTTTTAGGGAAAAAAACTAAATTTTTAAATTTAAGAATAGTTTTGAAAATTAGAATAGTATTAGGATAAATTTTTAATTTTCTTTTAATGATTTGTATAGTATTTTTGTTATAGAGAGCATCTCCACTATTTAAAAACAATATATTGTTTTTTTTTGTAAGTTTAATTCCTATATTCATTGCATTATACAATGATTTGTCTTTTCCAATTATAAATTGCCTATATTTTTTTTTATATTTTTTAAAATTAAAGTTTTTAATCTTCTTGATAATTACTATATTTTTATATGGTTTAATTCTCTGATTATCAATTGAATCTAAAGTCTTTATAAGCTCCTCTTTAATACCTGAGTGAATAGTAATTATTACGATTTCATTCTTCATTTATTATCTTTTTATACATTTGAATATGATCTGCAGAAATTTTTTTATTATCAAATTTATTTATAATTTGATTAAGATATTTTTTCTTTACAACAAAAATTTTTTTTTTTGACAATAAATGTTCAACTTTTTTTATCATTTGTTTTTTATTATTTTTCTCTATTAAAAAACCTGTTTTATTATTTATTATTATTTCTTTTAAACCAGTATTTTCAAAACCAATACATGGTACTCCACAAAATTGTGCTTCCAATATAACTTGTCCAAAACTCTCAAATCTTGATGTTGATAAGACAAGATCAGAACTATTATAGAGCAATCTCAGCTTTGACTTGCTATAAATGTCACCATAACTATGAACTTTATACTTAAAATTACTTGTAATATTTTGTCTTTGTTTTCCTAGTATAATTATTTCAACATTATTTATTCTTAAATTTTTGATTACAAATTTAAAAATATCTAAACCTTTTACATAATCATCACTTTTCCTTGGCATGTGAAATAAAATTATTTTTTTATTTTTTTTAATACCTAGCTTTTTTCTGCAAAAATCTTTATTGATTGTTTTCCAAAAATTTTTATCTAACGTATTAGATATTATTTCTAATCGATTTTTTTTAATAATTTTTGAATTTTTAATTTTTTTATAGATGAAATTAGATGGACAAATAATGTTTATTTTCTGTTTTTTAAAAAGGTTTTTTTTTCTATTATAAAAAAAATTTTCAAATCTTGAATTAACTGAAAAATTAACATTATTTTTTAAAGTTATATGTTGTGTGGGTAGTACTGGCCACAGATCATGAAAAGTCCAAACAATTTTTTTGTTTATTTTAATTAAATCTTTAATTGAAATCATTTCAGAATTTATCCAGTGAAGGTGAACTAAATCATAATTTGAATTATTTATATATTTTACTAATTGCTGGTTATTAAAAATATTATAAGAACGATGAATATCTAGTTTTTGAAAATTTTGTATATTTTTTAGAATATATGAAAATCCTCTTTTTAAAAAATTTAACAAATCGTAATTATTTTTAAATTTAAATACCTCTTTTTCAGTATTATTTTGTTTTATTATTATTATTCTAGATCTCACCTTTTTTAATAACAAAGCTTTATGTAATCTTATTGCCGCTCTTGATGCACCTCCAATACTATCATCAAAATTAAGATGCAAAATTCTCATGACTTTATAATTTTTTTAGGTTTCTCATTTTTATTTTACGGTAAATAATTTTTTGAATAAAAAGAGGAAAATACTTTGCAACTTTAATTACTAGATTTTTAAATTTTCTAAAAAGATTTTCTTTAATATAAATATTTTTTTTAGCAACAGACACATATCTTTGTTGAGTTGGGAATTTTACTTTTTGAATATCTTTTAATTTTTTCAAAAATACAATTGTTTCTATACTGTTTCCTGAAACAATGCAGTTTTCTAGGCCTTTAGATTGATAGTGATATAGTTTTGAGTTTTCATCAGGGTAATCATGATAATAAGGATTAAATTCCCTAAGATATAAATTTTCAACTTTAAATCCATTCAACTCAAAAAAATCAAAAAAAAACATTGGACTAATTGAATAATAACCATGATCAATCATATTTGATGATTGCGTTTCTATAATTAAATAACCATTTATTTTTAAAATTTTAATATAGTTTTCTAAAAGTTTACTTAAATTGGATATATGCTCCATAGAACCCATATCAATTATATTGTCGTATTTATTTTTTAAATTTTTATCTATATCTTCATTAAGGTTGCATTGAATTTCAATATCATCCTCTTTTTGAATATCTAGATGATCAACCTGTTTTGAACCAAGTAGTTTAAACAAATACTCTGAATTAATCCTTGAATTTAAATTATTATTTTTAAATTCACTTATATTGGTAAATTTTCCATTTCTCAGAGAAAAATTATCTTGAAAAACTATATTATTATTCTTTAAAATTTTTTTAGCATCTTTTTCTTGCATATAAATAGCTTGTTGACCAATTACTAAAGTTTTGCCTTCAAACATTAATTTTTCATTAAATTTATTTTTACAGTAAAGCTGCAAATGTTTTTTAAGAATACCCATTTAATTTAAATATTATGTATTTATTAAATTAAGTTTTTTTTCTTCAATCTTGTAAACTTTGTCACAAAACTGAAGTGTTTTTAAGTTATGTGAAATAAATATAATTGTTTTTTTTCCTTTTAAATTACTCAATAAATCCATAATTTCATTTTCTGTTTTATTATCTAATGAACTGGTTGCTTCATCAAGCACTATTAAATCTGGATCTCTATATAAAGCTCTTGCTATTCCAAGTCTTTGCTTCTGTCCTCCTGAAATTCTTACACCGTCTTCACCAACAAAAGATTTTATCTTTTCTTTAAATGAATTTAATTGTGAACTAATTAAAACTCTGTTAATTTTCTCTAAATCTTTATTTTCTCCCAATAGAATATTTTCTTCAATGCTATCATCTAATAAATTAATTTTTTGAGGAACATAGCCTATAATTTTTTGCCAGCCTTTAATATTGTCAGCAATATTTTTATTGTCGTAAGTAATTGATCCATCATTTGCAATGAGTAAACCCAAAATAATATTTACCAATGTACTTTTACCTTGTCCACTTTCACCAGTTATTCCTATCATTTCTCCTTTATTAATTTTTAAATTCAAATTATCAAATATGTTTGTACTGTCATCATATGCAAACTTTAGATTTTTTATTTCAATGTATTTCTCAAAATTAATATGGTTTATTTTTTCATTAAAATCAAAACTTCCTTTTTTTATTGTTTCAAATTCACTAATTATTTTCTCTAGCGCTGGTAGTGCAAATCTAATTCTTTGGAAAGAAATCAATATTCGATTTGCAGATGGAAGTATTTTATATGAAGCAAGACAAAACGTTGCGATTGGTGGTATGATATCCTTTCCTTGGTAACCAAGCTTCATAAGGGCAACAATAAATGTAATTAAACAAGTAAATCCTATTACCTCAATTATGGGTTTAGGCAACTCAAGCAAAGTAAAATATTTAGTTAAAACTTTTCTGTTAGAGCTGTTTATATTATCAAATAAATCACTAAAATACTTTTGTCTTCCAAAGACAATAGTTTCTTTTATTGCATTTAAAGATTGTTGAACTATTTGAACTCTTATTTTTTCATTACCTACTCTTATTTTTCCCCATGATTTTATTTTAGAATTTATAATTCTTAAAAAAATAAAACCAACAACACCAATGATAATTGCCAACAAAACCGTTCTCAAATCTAAAACAAAAAGTACTAAAATTATAAAAATAATCATTATAATTTCGCTTATGAGCAAAACTACAGGAATTAATAAATTATAAATTATATCTGGAGTATGAATTGTAAGGTTTGATATTAAATTTGAGGAATTTTTATTTAAAAAATAATTGAATGGTTTGCTTAAATAATTATCAAATAGTCTCTTTGATAAAAGATACATAATATTAAAGACAATTTTATTTTGCTTATTGTAAAATATAACCTGAATTATAAACTTAAAAATAAAAACTAATAATAATAAAATAATAGAATAAAATAAAATATCCTCATTCGTAGAATCAGTAATAAATTTTATATCAATAATTTTTTTAAAAACATTTATTGACTCTTCATTAACTAAAAATGTCACTACTGGAAGAACTAATCCTAAACTTAATATTTCTAGTAAGGATAAAGTTAAAATTATAAATAATAATAAATAAAATTTTTTATAATTTTTTTTTTCTATTATAAACAAAAATTTTTTTAGGGAATCAAACATTTTCTTTTTTATATGCTGGGCCAATTTTTTTATGTGGTGTATTATTATATCTTAAAATATTAATAATTTTCATTAAAGATAAATGCAAATTAAGTTTAATTAATTTCAAAGATAAAATTAATTTTTGGATCAATCCAACTTGATCATTTAATAAAAATGATTTTGTGAAATACTTTGAAAATTCAAATAAAGGTAAAAATTTTTCTATAGTTTTATTCTCCTCACTTTTCATAAACTCGGGAGCAGAACTAATTCCACCTCTACCTAATGTAATTAATGTATTTTGTGTTCTTAGAAATTTTCCAAATTTAAGAGCATTTGTCATAATTTTCCAATCGTGTCCTAAAAATTTAAGTCCTAGGTCTGGACATTTTTTCATAATCTCTGCTCTATACAAAGCATAATTCATTGCTGTTGCATTAAATGAGTTAGACAAAAAATAATTTAATCTTTGATATAAACTTCCATTTAGCTCAAAACAAATTTTATCTTTTTGAATATCTTGGTCTTCCCAAATATGACAGCCAGCAGAATATGATGCTCCTGGATTATTTAATAAATTTCGAAGATTTTCTTCCAAATAATTTTCTGAAATAATATCGTCTCCTGCCAAATAAATAAAAAAATCATATTTCGATTTATTTAATAAAAATTGTAAATTTTTTACTACACCTAAATTTTTATCTTGTGTAAATAAACATACTCTCTTGTCTGATTTTTCATAATTTTTGCAAATTTGATTTGTATTATCAGTTGAACAATCATCAGAAATTATCAATTCAAAGTTATTGTATGTTTGAGACAAGATACTTTCGATCATTCTGCCTACATACTTTTCTTCGTTATAAATTCCCAATCCTATAGATATTTTTTCATTAGATTCAGTTTTCATTATATTTTTATCCGCTATACCATTTTTACTCTTTAATTTAAAAATATTAATTATAATGTTACATTTTAAAATTTTTATCTTATAGGTTTAAAAAATAATGGGAAAATCCTTAAAAAATGTACTTGAAAAGAGCTTAAACTCTTCAAAACCAATTTTAGCTTTCAATATTCAAAATATACAGCAATTAAAAGCCCTAGCACTAGCTTCAAAAAAACATAATAAAAATGTAATTGCACAATTTTCTGAAAAATATTTTGAATTATTTTCTAACAATTTTGATTTTGTAAAAATAAAAAAAAATTTTAGGAATTATAATGTTTATTTTTTTTTAGATCATTGTTCAGATAAAAAAAAAAATTGTTAAAGCTATTAACCTTAAATTTGATGGTGTTATGTATGACGGATCTAATCTTGATGTTATTAAAAATATTAGAAAAACTAACCAAATTTATAAAATTCTTAAAAATAAAAAAACTATTTTAGAGGCAGAAATTGGAATTATACCTGGTCAAAAAGATTATGGAATCAATTCTAAAAAATTATTATTGAATTTCAAAGATTTGAAAAAGTTTATCGAAAAAGCTAAATTTCATATCTTAGCTATTGCTGCTGGCAATACTCATGGATTTAAAAATAATAAAATTAATTTAAATTTATATAAATATGCCATTTCAAAAAATCCAAAAATAAAAATTGTTTTTCATGGGGCATCAGGAATAAAATTTCAATACATGAGAAAAATATTCAAATTTAATTTAGTAAAAGTTAATTATTCATCAATTTTAAAAAAAGAAATGAAACGTTTAATGTTTGAATTTCAAAAAAAAAATTCTTTTGACCAAATTAATTTTGATAAATTTTTAGAATATAATTTAGAAAAATTTTTTTCTAAAATAATCAAAAAATATAAATAATTATGTATTTAGTAATAAATCTTGGTTTAAAATCTATAAGAGGAATTATTTTTAATACTGTAGGAAAAAAAATTTATTCTAAAAGTTTTGAAATTAACACATTTATCAACCATGGATTTGTAGAACAAAGTTCTGAGGAATATGTTTATTATTTAAATAAAATTTTTAAAGATATTAAAAATAAAAAATTATCAAAAAAAATAAAGTATATATCGACAACAACAAGTGCTTCCTGCTTATTATTTTTAAATAAAAAAAAAAAATATATATCGAATATCTATATGGTTCTCGATAATAGAGTTAAAGAACTTTCGGAAAAATTAAATACAAAACTTAGATCTAATATATTTAATATAGACGACCAAATACTCAAAGTTTTATGGTTTTTAAAAAATTCAAAAAAAAATACAGCTTTGGCACATGTTTTGAACTCAGGGGATTATTTAAATTTTTTAATTACTGGTCAAATATTTACAGATAAACTCAACTTTAAAAAATTAATTAACAATAAATATAACTTACTGTCTAAACTAGAAAAAAAAAATTTAATTAAAAAGTCAATTTTTCCTAAGTGTTATGAAATTGGAACTTCCTTTAATATAGATAAAAAATTTGTCAAAAAATATAACCTTGATATAAATGCAAAATTTATTTTGACTACTTATGATGCAATATGTGCGACAATCGGTTCATCTAATTCAAACAAACCATTCAATAATATTTCTGAAGTATCTGGAACAGTAACATCTGTAAGGTTAATTACGAAAAAACTAAAAAAATTAAAAAATAAAAACTTAAAAGTTTCTTCAATTCCTTTGTTAGATATTCACATAATTGGAGCTTCTAACAATTTGGGTGGCGGACTTATTGGGTGGTTAAAAGATTTTTTATTAAACAAAATTAATTTTAAATCTATTGAGAAGTATTTTAAAAAATCAAATGGAAATTTGTTTTTTTTACCATTAATTTTTGGTGATAGATACCTTGATATAAATTCTGATAATGGTGGTGTAGTTTATGGTCTAAAAAGAAATAGTAACTTATTTGATTTTGTTAAAGCTGGAATATTATCCGCTGGATTTATGTCAAGAAAATATATGGATGATATTGCAGCAGAGGGCTTCAAAATTAAAAGTGTTACATTGAGTGGAGGGCTAACTAGGATTTCATTTATTAACAAAATAAAAGCAGAAATTTTTGCTAAAAAAACTTTTCTATGTAATGAATATGAAAGTACAGCGTTTGGTTGTTTCTTAATTATGATGGCCAAAGTAAATAAGCAAAAATTTACGTCTATTTGCAAATTTATTAAAACGAAACAAGTAACTATAAATAAAAAAAATTATGAATTTGATTATAAAAACTTTTTAAAATTATTAGAAAATTACAAAAACACAAATTATAGTATTAAAAATAAAAAAATATCTAGTATTTATAACACTTTTTTGTAAGTAAAATTAAAATGTTAATAATTAATAAATTAGAAAATTTTCAATCAAGATTTAAGTTAAAAAATAAAAAAATTTTAATTCTTACTAGTCAATCAATTATTAAAAAATCTATAATCAAAAAACTTATCAGGACCTTAGAAATTGAAGATGATGTAGAGGTTTTTCCTAAAATATTGCCTGGAGCATATTTAGAAGATTTACAAAAAATATTTCGATTAAATATACCTCAAAATATAATTGGAATTGGAGGTGGTTCAGTTATTGATATTGCAAAAGCTTATTCATGTCTTAAATTAAATTCTGTAAAAAATTTATATATAAAAAAAAAAATCAACAAAATACCCTTAGTCGTTATTCCAACAGTATCGGGTTCTGGAGCTGAAAGCTCAAAAGGTTCAATTCTAAAAAAAAAGAATAATAAAAAAATTGCATACCGTTCTGAACATTTGGTACCAAATAAAGTTTATTTAGATTTAAATTTAGTTAAATCTGCCCCAAAAAAATTAAGGTGTGAATGCCTATTTGACTGTCTTTCACATGCCATGGAAACCTATCTTTCCAAAAAAAGTAAAGTGAAATCAAAAAAAATTCTATAAAAACTATTAAATCCTTATTAAAAATTAATTATAAAAATATTGATACAATTAAAAATCAAAAAATAATTTCAGAAAGTTCTTATTTGATGGGAATTAATCTTAAGATTAGCACAACATGTTTGCCTCATAGAATTCAATATTCTCTCTCAGAGTATACAAGTATGACACATGCTCAATCAATTATTGCTTTATACACAGGATGGCTGAAAGTAATATCTGAAACTAAAGAGTTTAAACTTCTTGAAAAGAAGATCTCTATTAAATTTAATCTTAAGAACAAAATAAAAATGTTAAAGAAAAAACTCAAGATAAATTTTAGCTTGAGAAAAATCAAACTAAGTAAAAAAGAAAAAGAAGAGATAATAAAAAAAACGACCGGGACTTTAGAAATGGACCCATCATTTAAATCTATAGATACAATAAGACAAGTAATTAACCTTTCATCATGATAGCAATTATTTTGGCGGCAGGTAAAGGATCTAGAATATCTAAGATTACTCAAAACAAACCCAAATCTTTTTTAGAATTAAGTAAAAATTTTTCAATAATTGACTACCAAATAAATATACTAAGAAAAATTGATGTTAAAAAAATTTTGGTTGTAACTGGATATAAGGATAAATATTTCAAAAAAAAATTTAAAAATGACAAAGATATAAAACTTTTGTTTAATAAACAGTGGAGTAAAACAAACGTACTATCTTCTTTTTGCTTGGCGATACCACATATAAACGATGATTTTATTTTTCTTCATGCGGATTCATTAATTGAAATAGGCATTTATAAAAAACTAGGAAAAAAAGATGAAATTATACTTCCTTTTAAAAAAAGAAAATGTGGTTATGAGGAAATGAAAATTTATAAAATTTTAAATAAATTATATTTATCAAAGAATAAATTAAAAAAAAAAATATTTTGGAGAATTTGTAGGAATAGCTTTTTTTCCAAAAAAATCAAAAAAAATTATTATTGAAGGTATAAACTTTTTAAAGAAAAATATTAAATTCAAATCTTTTTATTTCGAAGAAATAATAAATTATATTTGTAAAAATAAAAAAATTAAAGTCAAGGTAATGGATATAAAAAATTCTAAATATCAGGAAGTAGATTTTTTTTCTGACTTCAAGAATGCAAAAAAGAAATTTGGGAAATATAATGAAAAATTTTTTTAAAAACTTATTTTTTTTATTAAAAAATGATTTTGATTTAATAATATTTTCTGAGGGAATTCAGTATCAAAAAATTTATTCAGAAATAGTAAAAATCCTTTCAACAAAAAAAATAAAAATTTTATATGTAACTTTAGATAGTAATGAAAAATTAAACTTAGAAAATATAACTATTTTGAATTTTGGAAAAAGTGTATTTCGATTAATTTTATATCATATGCTAAAAGGGAAAATTTTATTAACCACCACGCCAGATATAGGTAATAATGAGATACCAATTACAAAAAAGGTAAAAGATTATTTTTATATTTTTCATTCAGCAGCAAGCGCGCACAAACTCTACAATAAAAATGCTTTTGATAATTTTAATGTAATTATGGTTAATGGAGATTATCAAATTGATGAATTAAAAAAAATTGAAATTTTTAATAATTCACAGAAAAAAAGATATCTTAAAACAGGTTATATATATTTTGATTATCTAAACAAAAATAAATTAATAGATGCATCAAATTTAGAACCAGAAAATATTTTGTTTGCACCTAGTTGGAATAAAAATAAAAACAATCTAACAACTACTTTGGGAGATAGATTAATTGAGAATTTATTAAAAAGTAACTTGAAGGTCATTTTTAGGCCCCATCCAGAGCAAGTTAAAAGAGAAAACAAAAAAATAAATTCAATACTCAACACCTTTAAAAATAACAAAAACTTTATTTTTGATACAAGTAATTCAAATTTAAAATCATTAACTAGATCAAAATTATTAATTACTGATAATTCTGCTATTGCTATTGAATTCAATTTAATTTTTCAAAAACCAGTTATTTATATAAATCATGAGGATAAAATTAACAATCAAGACCATAAACTTTTAAATGTTAAAAATCTTGAATTAGAAGTAAAAAAAAAATTTGGATATGCCATTGAATATGAAAACAATAATTTTGAAAATATAAAAGATTTAATAAATAATGCAGAATTAGATTTTATTAAAAAAAAAAATGAATTAAATGAATTTTTAAAAAAAAATTTTTATAATTATGGAAATGTTGCAGAAGTAGCAAGTCAACAAATTATTGACCATCTTTCGAAATAGATTTTTCTTTATTGTCTTTTTTGTGTGAATTTTTTGAAAAAATTTTTACAAAATATTCTTTTATTTTATTTTTAGAGAACGAAATCCATGTAACTAATCCAGCAAAAATTGCTGCTAAAGCTTGTAAAATTATGCTTCCTGTGCCAGGATCTAGATAAGCATAAGAATTATTAGGAAAAATTATTAGAAATAAACAAACCGTTAAAAAAATATTTCTTTTTTTTTCTTTTTTACTCATAAATAAAATATAAGGTTAAATAATTATTCTTGACAAGTATAAATGGCTAAATATTTTCACAATACCAAAATATTTTTTAATTCTAATTTAATTTTTTTTTTAATTAATTTTGCTTTATTTCTCCAACCTTCTAAGTCATTTATACTAGATGAAACATTAATTAATTTTATATTCACTTTTAGTTATATTTTTTTTTTAGTAATTTTACAAATAATATTTATTAAAAAAACCTCTAAGATAATAAATTTTAGCTTCTATAAAAATTTAATGATGAGTTTAGCTCTTTCGGCAAATTTTATTTGCATATTTTTGCATGTTTCAAATTTTTATGCAGGTTTAAGTTTAATTTATAAATTTTCTTTAGTAATTCCAATAATAATATTTTTCCTCATTTTTTATTGGCTAATCAATCTAAATATAAAGTTTAAAATTGTTTTTAGGAATATGTTGATTGTTATAATTTTATTTCAAATTTTCCAATTATATGAGGCCATGTCACAAAAGAAGATAAATCAGGTTGTCAATTTAAAGAATTATAATCATTATTCTGAAAATATTAATTTTAAAATTAAACCTAAAATTTTTATTTTTGTAATGGATGCGCTTACGCCAGGAAAAATTGTTGAAAAAAAATTGAATTATTCACCAGTATACTCTGAATATTTAAATCAAAATTTTAATAATTTTAATTTTGTGATGACTGACTTTGCGAGCACTACATCTTTCTTAAACTCTTTGCTTTTCTTAGATAGTGAATTATGGCTTAAAGAAGAAAACAGAAATAATTTATTTAATGGTTTACAAGCTAGTCCACTTTTTGAAATTTTTAAAAAAAATGGATATAAAATTTCTACTTACACTGCAGCGTCACAATATAATGCAAGATCAAATTATATAGATTTTAATCCAATAAAAAATTATGGAAATAAATTTTTAAATTTATATAGACCAAACTATTGTAATTGGATTGGTAACGCTTTTTTTTTGAGATATTATGGAATTTGTTATTTTTATAAGTTTTTCTCTAATAAATATCATTTAGGAAATTTTGGTTTAGATTTCATTTCAAAACAAAAAGACAGTTGGTTAACTATTTCTTATTTTTCATATCCATCACATGTACATGCAAAAATAAATGATGAAAAAAGTTTAAAAGCATATCAAAAATTATTTTCAAAAAGAGATTTGATAGCAAAAGAAATTTTAAAAGACAGCTTTGAAACTATTAAAAACAACTCTGAAAACTTTATAATATTAGTGTTCGGTGATCATGGCTTGATGACAAGTAATCCTAATAAATTTGATATTGGAGAAAATATATACGAAACAGTAGAGGATCTTTATGTAATTTCATCTTACTACTATGATAATAAAAAAATTTGTGATGATAATTTCAATGATTTTAATTTAACCTCTCCTCCCCAAATAATACGAAGTTTAATTTTGTGTTTATCTGATAAAGAAAAAATTTTTTTTACTGAGAAAGATTTAAATAAATTATTTATAAGGGAAGGATATACAAATGAAAATACAGAAATCTTTAAAACAATTTACTTTGATAGGAATAAATTTATAAATGACTATAAAAATAATCATAATTGATAAGCTTTTTTCCAGGCAGAGTTTAAAGATTTGAAATATTTGTAACGATTTTGATCTCCTAAAGTATACCAATGATTTATATTAAAAGATAAACCTTTTTTTTCATTCACAATTTTGTATTTTTTTTTGTTTTTATTTATAAGCATATCAGAAAGAACTTTCTTTTGAGTAAATCCATTTATCTTTAATTCAGGGGGCAAACTAAAACCAAATTCAATTATTCTTTTGTCTAGAAATGGACATCTATTTTCAATTCCAAATGAACTACTCATTCTATCTCCCATTTGAAGCAAGCCGGGCATAATCAATTTAAAATCTGCATAACCCATAGCATTTATTGGATCATCAAACATATCAAAGTATTTTTTGATTTTATCATATGTATAATTATAATTTCCATCTCTTGTGATTAATTTTGAATAATTTTTTGCATACAAATTAGATATTTTATTAAACATTGGTTTGTAACTTGGGAATTTTTTATACATGTAATATTGTAAAGAATTAGGAATATATCTGACATAACCACCAAAAATTTCATCAGCGCCCTCGCCTGATATTACAACTTTTATATTATTTTTTTTTGCTATTTCAGCTAATTTGAGCAAAGGGTATGATGATAATGATCCTACTGGAAAATCTAAATGATAAGCTATCTTTTTAATTTTTTTACTAAAATCTTTCAAATAATTTTTTTTATCATCAAAAAATAATAATTTTTTATAATTATTATATATTCTTAAAAGTGTAGAATCTAAACCTCTTGAGTAATAAAGACCTACCTTCACATCACTTCTATTTCTTATTTTTATAGAGTCTTTAAGTAAAAAATCTAATTCTTCGTGAGCCTCATGTATCGCAATTTTTCTTTTTTTAAACTTCCAATATTCAACGTGCTCTAATTTGTCAGTGCTAATATTGTATTTTATATAATGAGCTGGCTTAATTTGTTTTACATTTTTCCAAAGCGTGTCTTCTAAACAATATTGGAAACTTGAATAAAACTTATCGTCTCTCAACTCAGGTTTTGAAATAACTGTTAAAGATTTTGCTTCAGATGAAAAGAATAATTCTTTGCCTATTTTTTGATAATATAAAGGTTTCTCACCTGCAATATCCCTAGCTAAAAAAATAACTTTTTTTAATTTATCATAAACGCAAAATGCAAACATTCCATTGATCTTTTGAAATATATTTTCTTTCCATTGCTTCCATGCATTAAATAAAACTTCAGTATCAGAATTTGATCTAAATTTATAACCTAGTTCTTTCAATTCTTTTTTAAGCTCAAGATAATTATAAATTTCACCATTAAACAATAATACAAATCGATCGTCATAAAATGGTGTTAAATTTTTAGTTTTGAGATCAATGATTTTTAATCTACCCATACCTAGAGAAATTTGATTATCGGTAAAAAACCCATCTTCATCAGGTGCACGATGACTTTGAGTCTTAATCATATTTTTTATTTGATTTAACTTTTTTGGATTTTTTGAAATAATGCCACTTATACTGCACGTAGTTATTAATTTTTGTAAAACTTTTTATACCATGAGATAAATCTTTTTATACCTGAATTTAAATCTATTTTGCTTCTTAAATTGTAATGAGAAATAAATTTTTTAACATCAGCATATGTTCTTTCTACATCTCCATCTTGAAGTTTAATGTATTCCTTCCTAGCTTTTTTTTTTAAATTTTTTTCAATTATATTAAGGAAACTTATTAATGTTTTGGGTTTTCCATTAGCCAAATTATAAATTTCATATTGTTTTCTTTTTATTTTTTTTCTTAATTTGTTAATTGATACTAAATATATGCCATCTACTATGTGATCTATATAGGAAAAATCTCTAGTATGATTTCCATAATTATAAATTTGTATCTTTTTTTTATTTAATATGTTTTTAACAAATTTGAAATATGCCATGTCTGGTCTGCCCCAAGGACCATATACAGTAAAAAATCTTAATCCAGTAATTTTCATTTTATAAAGATAACTATAACTATGAGCAATTATTTCATTGCATCTCTTAGTTGATGCATAAAGACTTATTGGACTGACCGCTTTATCATTTTCAGAAAATTTAAATTTAGATGTTTTTCCATAAATACTGCTAGAGCTAGCAAATATCGTATGCTTGACGTTATATTTTTTACATAATTCAAGTAAATTCACAAAGCCTTTAATGTTGCTACTTATGTATGGTTTGTGATTTACTAAAGAATACCTAACACCTGCTTGAGCAGCAAGATTTATCACTATATCGATTTTATTTTTTTTAAAAATTTTTTCAAGACTGTTTGTATGCTCTAAACTTATTTTATAAAAAGAAAAATTTTTTCCTTTAGTGTCAGCTTTTAAGTTTTTAATTCGGGACTTTTTTAAATTCACATCATAATAGCTATTTAAATTATCTACTCCTACTACTCGGTGATTTAATTTTATGAATTTTTTGATTACATGAAACCCTATAAATCCTGCTGCTCCTGTGACTATGATATTCATACTGATAGTACTGAAATAATTTAGTTATTGAATGTTTATATATTTTAAATACAAAATTGCTATAATAAAATATTATTTTAGTTGTTATATTGTTTTTTTAATATAATTAAATCTATTTAATATTATGACTAGATTTATATTTGTTTAAAATTATTCTATGAAAAAAAAATTAAATAATCTAATAAGAAAAGAATTTTTTGAAATAAGATCATTATTAAATTATAGAAAATTTATAAATAATAAAAATTTCATAAAGTTAATTGATGAAACTATAGACACAATACAAAATGGTGGAAAAATTTTTTTTTATGGAAATGGTGGAAGTGCATCTGATGCACAACATCTTGCTGCAGAATTGGTTGTAAAGTATAAAAGAAAAAGAAAAGCTATTCCAGCAATAGCTTTATCTACTGATACGTCAATTCTAACTGCAACAGCAAACGATTTTTCTTTTAACAAGGTTTTTTCTAGGCAAATTGAAGCTTTGGGTAAAGAAAATGATATAAGTTTAGCTATCACGACCTCGGGGAACAGTAAAAATCTAATCGAAGCAGCAAAAATAGCAAAGAAAAAAAGAATGAAAACTTTTTGTTTTTCTGGAAATAAAGGTGGAAAACTAAAAAAATTTATTAAATACCCAATAATAATTAATTCTAATAATACATCAGTAATTCAAGTAATTGAAATAACTTTGGGTCAAATTTTTTGTAATATTATAGAAAATTCACTAGATGACCCAAAATAATACCGCTGTAATTCTTGCTGGTGGTTTTGGAAAAAGATTGAGTAAAATTACTAAAAATAAATTACCAAAACCAATTGTTGAAATAAATGGAAAACCATTCTTAGATTATTTACTGAATCATATAACAAAATTTAAAATTAAAAAAATTATTATAATTACAAGTTTTTTGTCCGAACAAATTTTTAAATTATACCATCAAAAGAAAATAAAAAATTCTTATATATATTGCCTTAAAGAAAAAAAACCACTGGGTACAGGTGGGGCATTATTTCTTGTTAAAAAAATAATAAAAAATAAATTTATTCTTCTAAATGGAGATTCTATATTTAAAATTAATTTAGATAAATTACTAAATATTGATTTGGAAGATTGTGAAGGAATTTGTATTTTAACTAAAAATAAAAATTCAGAAACCAAAAAATTAAATAATTTAAATATCCGAAATTCAAGAGTTATATTAGAGAAAAATAAAAAAAAAATTAATTCAGGTGTTTATATTTTTTCACCAAAAATCTTTAATTATATTAAAGAAAAAGAAATTTCATTAGAAAATGATGTTTTAAAAAAATTAATTTTAAAAAAAAAAATAATGGGTATTAAAAGAAACGCTACATTTGTAGATATTGGAACTCCAAAAACAATTAAAATTGCAAAAAAGCTGTTGAAATGAAAATATGTGTAATCGGAACTGGATTTGGAGGAAGCCCACTATTATCTGAAATTACTAATACAAGTAATCAAATTAATATTTTTGATATTAGTAAATTTCAATCAAAGAAAAACTCTAATTTACCAGTAATTTTTCCTAAAGTGGTAAATCTAAATAATGAGAATTTAATATACCACGGATTGGGTGGTGGATCTAATTTATGGCATGGGGTTATTACAAATTTGGATAAATCTGATAAAGACAAATTTAAAGATTTAGGGTTAAATATAGACAAAATTGAAAAAAAATATAACAAAAGAGCTCTTAATTTTTTAAATATTAAATACAGATTTTCAAATAACAAAATATTTTCTTTTAAAAACTGGTTCTTAAAAAAAATAGAAAAAACAAATAAATTTATTATAAAAAAATTTTTTGTTCAAACATTTCCTAAAAATACAAAAACAATAATTGAAAAAATAAAAAACAAAAAGAATGTTAAATTATTTGAAGAATGTTGTGTATTGAATTTTATAGTAAATAAAAATAATAAAAAAATTACTCATTTAGTATATTACGATAATGTAAAAAAAAATAAATTTCTTTTAAAAGCAGATTTATTTATTCTTTGTGCGGGGGCAATAGAAACTCCAAGAATTCTTTTACAAACTTATAAAGAAAATAAAATTCCCAAAAATCCTGCTGTTGGAGTAGGTTTAAATGATCACTATAAAGTTGAAATAAGTGTAACAAAAAATAATAAAAACATTTACTCAGATAATTGGATCAATAAAAAATTAAAATCAAGGATTGGCTTCATCCCAAAAAAATGTGAATAAAGGAAATTTCTGTTTAATAATGAGACCAAATATAAAACAAGATTATATTTTATTGATAGAGAAATTTAAGAACTTTCTTACAAATAAAAATATTTATTCACTATTTAATTTTTTAAGATTCATAACAATTAAAAATTTACTTTTAGTTTTAAACAGAATTTTCTTTAATAAAAAACCGATAATTGGAAATATTTTTGAGATTTGGATTGATACAAAAATGTCTAAAAAAAATAAAGTTTATTTAAACAACAAAAAAGATTTTATGAGTAGATATATTCCAGTAATCAACTTCAAATTATCTAAATATGAATATGATCAAATTACATATTGTCAAAATTTTTTAAAAAAAAACTTTAAAACATTAAATCATAATAAAAAATTAATAAAAAAAACGATATCCTCTGGTGCACATTTTACTAATACTTGTAAAATAGGATCAAAAATTAGTAATTCGGTAGTTGATAAGAATTTAAAATCTCATAACTTTAATAATCTTTATTTGTGTGATAATTCTATTATAAATTATATCGGAAATTCAAATCCTACTTTAACATTAATAAATTTTTCTCTTAGATTGGCTGATCATATAAAAAAA
>MDTG01049247.1_pt1 | contig 22978 bp, 19 predicted proteins | sample 811421 | NCBI WGS metagenome assembly MDTG01 (sample SAMN05326645, study PRJNA326480) | marine metagenome | isolation source: seawater | place: Pacific Ocean: South East | collected 2011
CAGAATTAATGTCTAAATTTGTTAAAAAAAAAAATTATACAATAATTGGTATAGATAATTTTACGTTAGGAAAAAAAAAATTTATAAAAGATTATTTAAATAATGTTAACTTTAGATTTTTTAGAATTAATTTGAGTAAACGTGTAAATAATAAAAAATTAATTAATTATTTAGGAAATAAAAAAATAAATGAGGTTTGGCATTTAGCTGCTAACTCAGATATTAAAAGTGGCGTAAATAACCCAGTAGTTGATTTTGAAAATACTTTTTTAACTACTTATTATACTTTAGAGCTAATAAATAAAAATATTAATAAAAAAACAAAATTTATATTTACATCATCTTCAGCAGTTTTTGGTGATATTAAAAAAAATATAAACGAAAAAACACCTGCTTTATATTCTTGTAGTAATTATGGATCGTTTAAGCTAGCATCAGAGGCGATAATCTCCTCCTATTCTTACTTACACAATATAAAAAGTTATGTATTTAGATTACCGAATGTAGTGGGAAAAAATTTAACACATGGTGTTGTTTTTGATTTATCAAATAAAATAAAAAATAATGACAATTCTTTTTTACAAGTGTTGGGTAATGGAAATCAGTGTAAACCTTACTCATATTCAAGTGAAATTTTAGATTCAATATTATTTGTATTAAAGAAAAAGCATTCAAAATTTATTAATTATTATAATCTTGGTACAAGTGATAAAGGAGTAAAGGTAAAAGTAATTGTTAATCTTTTAAAAAATAAATTTAATTATAAAAAAAAAATAGTATATGAAAAATCTTCAGCTGGATGGAAAGGAGATGTTCCAAAATATAAATATTCTAATAAAAAAATAAATAAATTAGGTTATAAATTTTCACTTAGTTCTTTTGATGCAATTAAAAAATCTATATTTGACTTGAGTAATTAATGGATATTTTAATATTAGCAGGAGGAGAAAACAAAAGAATAAGATCACTCACCAGTAAACAAAAAGCTTTTTTAAAAATAAATAATAAAACGATAATTTCAAGACAAATTGATCAATTGAAAAAAATAAATAAAAAAATTTATGTCTCTGTGAAACATGACGATAGATTTACAATAAATAATTTAAAAAAAAATAAGCAAGTAAAATTGCTTTTCTTAAAAGAAGAAAAGAAATTGGGAACAGCTGGTTGTCTTGAGATTTTAAATAACTATAGCATTAAAGATATTCTTGTAGTTTATAGCGACATTTTATTTAACATTGATTTGAAAAAATTTATTAAATTTCACTTTGAGAAGAAAAGTGATTTAACTTTATTTGCCCATCCAAATGATCACCCACATGATAGTGATTTGATAGAAATTGATAAAACCTTTAAAATAACTAAATTTCATAAAAAACCACATAAAAAAAAATATATTGGCAATCTAAGTCTTTCTGGAATTTATATAATCAATAAAAAACTATTAAAGAAAATAAAAAAAAACAAATATCAAGATTTTAGTAAAGATTTTTTTCCAAAAATTAATAAGAAAATAAATAGAGTTTATGCATATATTAGTAGAGAGTACGCTAAAGATATTGGAACTCCAAAAAGATTTAAATCAGCTATAAATGATTTTAATTCTATAAAATTTAAAAAAGGAAATATTAATTCAAAAATACCAGCAGTTTTTTTAGACAAAGATGGAGTTATTAATAAAGATAAATATAATTTTAAATATCAAAACCCTTTAAATTTTATTGATGGATGTTTTCAAGCAATAAAAAAAATAAATAAAAGAGGTTTTTTATCAATTATAGTAACTAATCAACCATCAGTAGCTAAAGGATTTATAACTATTGAGAAACTTGAGCGTGATTTTAAAAAATTAGAAACTATTTTGGGAAAAAATGGTTGTTATGTAGATAAAATTTATTATTGCCCTTGCCACCCATTAAAGGGGTTTAAAGGAGAGTTAAAAAAATATAAAAGAAATTGCTCATGGAGAAAACCAAATAATGGAATGTTAGTTAAGGCAATAAAAGATTTAAATATTGATAAAAATAAATCCTTCTTGATAGGTGATACTATGAATGATTTAAAGGCAGCTAAAAAAACAAACATAAAATTTATTCAGGTAGGAAAAAAAAAAAAATTTAAAAACACTTTAAAGTTTAACAACTTAAATTCTGCAATTAATTATATTTTTAAAATTTAATCTTTTTTATTTGATTATTACTAATTGCTTTCATTTTTAGATATTGGGAAATTATATTGATTAATGACTGATGATTAGCTTCTATAATTCCATAATTTTTTGAATCGATATGTAAGTTAATTTTAGAAATTTTCTTCACAATCCCTCCATCAAAACCAGTGAAAGATATTGTTGTAAGATAATTTTTTTTAGCCCATTTAATTGCATCAATTACATTTTTTGAGTTTCCTGAGGCACTGATTACAAGCAGAACATCGTCCTTTTTAGCTGTTTGTTTTAATTGCTCTGTAAAAATAGATTTATAATTAACATCGTTTGATATAGCTGTACCAAGTGAAAAATTTGACACTAAACTTATTATAAAGGGTTTAAATTTTTTTGACTCATAAAGAATTTTTTGATGGTCACAAGCAAAGTGATCCGAAAGTGCTGCTGAACCACCATTTCCACATACATACAATTTATTTTTTTCTTTAGTATAAATTTTATTTAATAATTTAATTATTTTATTTAAGTTTGAGTAATTAATTGATGAAAGACTTGAATTAAGGTTTAAAAAATAATCCTCAAAAAAGCTTTCTATATTTTTATATTTTTTATTTGGAAATTTCATGATACTGATAAATAGCATTTATTATGATCTTGTCAAAAACACCTTTAAGAATGAGTTTTGTTGGTGGTGGAACGGACTATTTTACAAATTTTGATACTAATGGAAGGGTTATTGTTAGTTCAATAAATAAATATTTGTATGTATTGTTAAATAAAAAACACGATCAAAATATAAGAGTGTCATACTCTGAGACAGAAAATGTATCAGATATTAAATTATTAAATCATGAATTGATAAGAGAAACTTTAAAATTTTTTAAATTAAATAAGGGTATTGAAGTAGTAACTTCGGCAGATATTCCATCATCTGGTAGTGGTTTGGGTTCATCAAGTGCACTGACGGTAGGGTTAGCAAACGCTATTTCTAAATATAAAGGTAAGAATTTAACAAAAAAAGAACTAGCTCATATTGCATGCAAAATAGAGGTAGAAAAATGTAATAAACCAATTGGAATGCAAGATCAATTTTCAACTGCCTTTGGTGGATTTAATAAAATTGAATTTAAAAAAAGTGGAATAATAGTCAAAAAACTAAAAATACCCCAAAAAAAACTAAAATATTTTAGGGATAATATTATGTTATTTTATACTGGTGTAAATCGAAGGGCCGATAAAATTTTGTTAAAAATTAAAAATAATAAAAATCAATTCAAACATTTTTATAAATTAGTTAATTTGGTAGATTCATTTGAACAAGAGTTAGTAGATGGAAACATAACAAATATCGGAAAAATTCTTGACGAAAATTGGTCTCTTAAGAAAGATCTTTCTAATAAAGTTTCTAATTTAAAAATAAACGAAATATATGACGTTGCAATTGATTCTGGTGCACTTGGTGGAAAATTGTTAGGGGCAGGGGGAGGAGGTTATTTTTTATTTTTAGTTCCCCAAAAAAAACAAAAAAAAGTTAGAAAAAGTTTACAAAAATTAGAGCAAATTGATTTTGATTTTGATACTAATGGATCACAAAGTTTTGTTGTTTAATTTAATTTTAATTAAATTTAATATAGATTTTATAACAATTTGAACTATTTTATTTGATGGTATCCCTCTAGATTTTCTACTTTTTTTTTCTTTGTAAACTATAGGTAATTGTAAAATTTTAAAATTATTTTTTACAAAAAATAAAAAAATTTGAGAAGTTATTAAGTTTTTATCAAAAGTATATTTTTTTAAAATTTTTAATAATTTTGATTTATTAAATATTTTAAATCCACAATCGTAGTCTTTATAATTTAAAAAAAATAATAAATTAATTGTAATTGTATAAAAGAAAGTAAGTAATTGTCGTAAAATTTTATCTTTTCTATTTATTCTATAGCATGCCAGTAGGTCTAAATTATTTTTTTTATAATATTTATAATATTTAATAAAATTGTTGTAATTATATTTACCTCCAGTGTCTGAAAAAAATATTATATTGCCTTCAGATAATTCTACTCCTTTTAAAAAGGCATTATAATAACCCATCCTTTTTTTTTTTATTGAATATTTTTATATTTTTTTTTTTTAAACTTTTTAAGATTTCATAAGTTCCATCTGTACTTCCATCTTGCACGATAATCAGTTTAAATTTTAATTTTTTTCTTAATTTTAATATATTTTCTATTTCTCTGTTTATAGTCTTTGCTTCATTGTTAGCTAAAATTATGAACGAAATATTTTCATTCATGATTATTTTGATTTGTAAATAATTTTTTTAATTCACTTATTATCATTATGTTTTAGCCAGGTCTGTGTTTTTCTTTCTTGTTTATTTATAAAAAAACAAAATAAATTTTTTTCACTTGAAAAAATTTTAAAATATAACTTTGCAAATATTTCTAATATTTTTAAAAATACTTTTTTAAATTTTAGAACCCTAACACTTTTGTACCCTTCAAAATCTGAATCATAAAAGTAATATATTTTGTGCATATATTGAGGTTCGTAGCTTGAAATTAACTTATAAATTTCTCTCTTTGTCCATCTATAAACAAAATTTGGTATATTAGAATTGTCTACTCCTCCTTTGTCACTAGAATTATCCTTGCTGCTAATTGCAGTGTGTTCATATTCTTGCGAAAGATTGAAATAATTTGTAATCTTAATAAAAAAGCTGTCATTTCCTTCAATCACTATTATTCCTTTTCTTGCAACTCTGTACATTTCTAATATTGCGTTATGCGGCTTGGATGTGTGATGAATACAAGCATTAGCTACTACATAATCGTAACTTTCGTTGTCCAAATTTAAATTTCGTAAATCTTGAAAAGAATGTTTGTATGGAGTGTAATTACCATTTTGATCTAAATTAGATATGGTTACATTTAAAAAACCACTTCCTTTAAATATATCTGCATCATATTTTGTAGCACCAACAACAAGAATTTTTGCATTTTTATCGAAAATAATACTGTTTATCATTTTAATATAAAAAAGTTTCCTATTATTTTTCATAAATGTTTAATTTTAAATTTTTTGTATTTTTATTTAAATATAAATTTTCAAATTAATTTTATTAATATACTAAATTAGATAAATATACTCTTAAAATGAAAATTTTATCAATAACAAATATTTTTAACTTTTCAGGATTAACATTAATTATAATTTTTTCAGCTTTTTTAGGTTTTGAATATCTGGCAGCAGAATTAGGAATTGTAATAGGGTGCTCAATTTTTTTTACACAAATTTTATCAAGTAATTCAAGAAATATATTAATCATTAATTTTACGAGAGAAAATTATAATAAGAGAATTTTAATTAGAATTGTTTTTTCATTATTGGTTTTTATCATTATCAGTTTATTTAATTTTATATATTTAAAAGAACTTAATTTAATTTATATTTCAATATCAATAATTGTTATTTTGCAGTGGATAAATGAACTCTATTTATTAAATCTTTGGCAAAAAAATAAACAAAATAAAATTAAATTTTATTTATTTATATGTACTATTTACTATTTTTTAGTTTTTTTAAATTTTTTATTTGGTGACCTATCAATTTTTCAAAAATTGAATATATCGTTCGTCATATTAAATTTCTTTTTTCTGAAGAATGTTTTAATTCAAATAACTAAAATAGATACAAGAAGATTCAAAAATTTTTTAAAAGAAATTTTTTTGACAGATATTTATAATAGTGCTTTTTTCTCTTCTTCATCAATGATATTTAGTAATTTTGTATCTAGAATTATTATTTTTGAAAGTTTATCTGCTAAGCTAAGTGGAATTTTATTTGCTTGTTTTTCATTAGGTTCTATTCCAGGTAGTATTTTTAATAATACTTTTGGACCTTATTTAGTAAAAAATAAATTAAAATTTTTTTCTTTTAAAATTATAATTATTTTTATCTTTATATTATTAATTTCAATTTTTTTATTGGTAGCTGGTGAAAAAATAATTATTTTATATCCAAATATCATTGACTTTAGTTTGTATGCACTTTCATACAGTTTAATTGGATCAATATTTATGATTTCAGCTCTATATTATAGGCAACTTTTGTTATTTAAAAAGAATTTTGGTATGAAAAGAGTTTTTAATATTGATATTTTAAATAGCATTGTATTTATAATAATTGTTTCCATTACAGCTTCTAAACTAGATTTAATTTATTTTTCAACAATTTTTTTAGTTTATGCTATTTATAGTTTCTTGATATTTATATACTATTCAAAGTTAAGTGATAAAAAATAAACGCAAAATCCACAAAATAAATATAATTTTTTCAATATAAATTTTGTTATAATTACTGTGCCTGATTTGTAGAATTAGTTTTTAAATGAATTATATAAATAAATATAATAGTAAAATTTTAATTGCTTTAGTTTATTTTTTTATTTTTTGTATTTTTTTTATATTTGTAAAAACTTTATATAATTATGAAGGAAACAAAATTTATTACATTTTATTTTCACTAATATTCAATTTCACGATTTTTAAAGTATTTTTTAAAAAAGTTTATTTATTTGAGCTATTTTTTGGATTTATGTTGTGGCTTGGCTTCTGGTTCAAATTTAGTATTTTTGAGAGTGACATATATAGGAATAGTTTAATTTTTGATGGAAGAGTTCTTTGTAATTTTAATTTAGAAAATTTTGATCAGGTTTTATTAGTATCTAGTTATGGTTGCATAGGATTTATTTTATCAATTATTTGTTTCAACTTTATAAAAAAATTTTTGTCTCAAAATAAAGTACAAAAGTATGAATTGATAAATAAAAATTTTTTATATGCATTATTAATTCTATTTTTATCGTTTTATATACTTTTTGTTTCAGCAAATTTTTTTTATGAAATTTACCAAAAAGGTCTAGAGGCTAGTAATGACATGGGTCTTTTAACAAAAGTTATTTTTCCCTATTTATACAACATAGGGTTTGGTGCTGGACTTTGTTTTCTAATTTATAATTTACATAATTATAATTCAAATTTTTTTTTTTTAATAATAGTTTTAATTGCAATAGAAGGTTTTTTTACAAATCTCTCAATGCTGAGTAGAAATATGGTTTTATATTCCTCTTCAATTTTTTTAGGATATGCTTTGTTGATTAATGAAAATAGTCAAATTAAATATTTTAGAATTAAATTAATGATGTCTTATTTTATTTTATTATCAATTTTTTTTATTTCCATCATGGGAACAAATCTTTTAAGAAATAATAAATATCAGTTAATATCAAATCAGGAGATAGTGTCAAAAAGTGATTGTTTAATTAAGGAAAAAGAAAGTTATTTTAAAGGTAGTGATTTATTAAAATTATTTATTACCAGATCCATTGGGATTGAAGGAGTCATATCAACACAAATAAATAAAAATTTATTAGGATTTGATTTAATAAAAAAATCTTTAAATGAAAATGTAGAAAATGATCAGAGTTTTTATGAAAAAAAATTTTTAAAAAATCAAAATAGATTAAGAAATTACAAAAATTCAAATCAAGTGATTTTACCTGGTATTTTTGGTTATTTATATTTCTCTGGATCAGTATTGTTTTTATCCTCATCTTTATTTTTAATTTGTTTTATTTGTTTATGCTTTGAAAAAATTATATTATTTTATACAAATAATAATGTTCTTTGTTCTTTTTTGGTTTTTTGTATTGTTTGGAGATTAATAAATTTTGGTTATTTAGTTTCTAATACTCTAAATTTTATTTTGTCTTTAGTTTTTACTCTTGTAATAATTCATTTTGCTCAATTATTTTTACATGGAAAGTATAAAAAATAATAATATTCAAAGCAAAATAGTTTTATTTTGTTTTTCAATTTTTATATTTTTTTTTGATTTTCTGAAAGATTTTTTTGATTTTAGACTGTTTATATTAATTCCATTTTTAATAGCAATATATCAAAATTTTTTTAAAAAAAATAAAAAGATAATTATTTTTTTTTTTATCTTCTCATTTTTGCTTTTACTTCATGGACAAATTGTAGATATAAATTTAAATGATAGGGTTTATAATTTTTATTCAGTTATATTTTTTATAATTTGTTCCTATACTATTTGGCATTATGCAGATCACATATTGAAAAATATAGATTTAATTTTCAATTTTTTTTTACTTTTTTTCTCTTTATATGTTTTATTTTTCACTCTATATTTTTTTGATTTACACAAACAATATAATCAATGTTATTTAGGGTGTTTTTCAATATTGAATAATGGTTTTAAATTTTTTGCCGAAAATTCTCATTTAGGTTTTATTTCCACTACTTTAATCGCATACTTTATAATTAAAATAAAAAAAATTGATAAATATTTTTTTTTAACAGCATTATTTTTTATTTTTCTTTTAATGAATTTTAGTTTAACTACGTTTCTTTCATTATTTTTAATTTTAACTTATTTTAGTATTTTTTATTTTAAAAAGTTTAATTTTTATCAAAAAATAATTATATTTTTTATATTATTAGGTAGTTTTTATGTTTTAAGCAACAACACTAGTGCTTTAGATAAAATTTATAATATACTTAAAATTGATAATTGGTTTATTGATCAAAAAAAATCTTTTAATAATAAAAATCAAATTAAAGAGAATAAATTTGATAATAAGTTAAATAATTTGGTTGATAATGATTTAAATGATTTGGTTGATAATGATTTAAATAATTTGGATGCAAAAAAGGAGGAAAAAATAATTAAAAAACCCAAAAAAAAAAATTTATCTAGTGAAGTGTATATAGTTTCTTTGAATGTTGCAAAAAATTCAATTTATGAAAAACCTTTAGGTTATGGTTTAAATAATTATCATTTAGCTTTTAAAAAATATATTAATAATATTTATGTGTCTCATCAAATTACAAAAAAATTGAATATTAAAGATGCCTCAAATAATTTGGCAAAAATAGTTACAGAATTTGGATTTTTTGGTGTTTTTATTTTTTTTGTAATTTTAAAATTTCTATTTTCTGGCAAGATATCCTATGAAGAAAAATTCTTGATTTTTCCAGCACTTTTTACTCAAACATTAATTAGAGGAGCGGGTTATTTTAATGGCGGTTTTGTAATATTTTTTATATTAGCTTTATATTTAATTTATAAGAATAAAAATTAAAAATTTAATGAATGTTATATTTTCTTCACTCATCTATAGTTTTATTTGTTATTTTCTCTCTATCTAATTTTGTTAAAAAAAAATTTCAAATTGATAATAGTGCAAAATATTTATATTCAGTTTTAATTTTAGCTTTATTAACTTTTACCATATTAAAAGTAACTTATTTATTAAATTGGGAATTTAAATTATTTTTAGATTATAAATTAATTGTAAGAATTTTTTTTGTTTTAGTATTAATAGTATCTTTTATTGGAATTAGAAAAAAATATTTAAATTTTACAGTTTCAGATTATTATTTTTTTATATTGTATATTTCTATATGTCTATTGAGTTATGATAGATATTTTTTAGACGAAGATGAATTTGCTTTTTGGGGTCCAAAAATAAAAGACTATTATCATATAGATGAAGTTATTTGGTTGAAATATAACTACTACCACCAACCTTTTCTAACATCTTGGCAAATTTTCAATGCATCTTTTTCAGATTTTAGTGAAAATTTATTTATTTTTGCAAATAATATTTTGTTAATTTGTGGTTTTTTTTATTTATTAGGAGATATTTTTTCAAATAAAAAAAAAATTCAAGTTTATTTTATAATTTATTTTTTAATATTTTATTTACTTTTAAATAATTTAAGTTTTGGTTTTGTATCCATTTATGCCGATACTGTATTGGCAGTGTTTGCTGCTTGTGTTGTAAAAATTCTATTTGATAACAATGCTAATAAAAAAAATTTATTTCTTTTATTGCTATTATCTTTGAGTATATATTTTATACATAGAATAGGAATAATTTTGATATTTATCTTTATTCCCTATATCTTATTAAATTTTTATTTTACTTATTTTAATAATAAAAAAATAAATTATTTATCTCCTTTTTTATTATTACTTATTTTAGCATTAATTTTTTATTCTGAGAGATTTACAGTTATATTTTTATTTTATTCAGTTTTATTTTTAGTATTAAAAAATAATTTTCCAAAGATTGACAAAAATATTTTGTTTGCTTTTCTTATTATAATTATCTGTTTTTTTCGCTATTTTTTTTATAAACAATTAGAATATTCACAAACAGCATTTAATTTATTTAATGATATAGAATTTTTCATTGAAATTTTTAAAAGTTATATATTTAACTTAAAAAAAATTTTACTTGTTGATATTTATTTTTCTTCTTTTGGAACTTCAATTAACAAAATTATAGAATTTTTACTAAATCAAAAAAATTTAATAAATACTTATAAATTAAATATTTTATTTTGGTTTTTAATTACAGTCATATTTTTAATTTTGCATAAAAGAAAAAAATTTATTATTTTTTTTGCCTCTTATTTTTTATTTTATTTACTGGTAGTTTATATTGAAAAAGCTTTTTATCAAAAATTAAGTTTTTTAGTATTTGGTAGATATGTTTCTATTTTTTTTCTCTCATTTCTTTTATTTTTATTTTTAAAAAAAACAAATAAATATATTTTAATTTTTTTATTAATTTTAAATATATCTATTACTCCTTTAAAAAGTTTTGGATTTTTTGTACCAGACAATATTTATTATTCATATAACAAAAATTTAAAATATTTTGAAAATAGAAAAAAAATTAAGCAATTTTTATCTAATAGAGATTATTGTCATGGAAAATCTGTTTATGTAGTTTACGATAAAAAAGAGTTTCCAAAATACTTATCTGGACATTATTCATTAATCTTACATATTTTAAAATTTGAGTTATTTACATCAAAATTACACTTTGTTGATATAGATGAGATTAGTTTATCAGAAAATATTGATTATTATAATTTTTATGAATGTTTAATTGTTTTAAACGTAAAAATTAATAAATTTCACAAATTAAATTTATATCATAAAAGACTTAGTTTTCTTAATATATAAATTTTTTAGATTGTTTAATCCTTAAAAACAAATAAATAAAAAAATATATTACAAAAATTAAAATAGAAACATCATAAAGCTTAAAATAATTAATTATTAATCCATTTAATATAAAAAATAATTTTAACACACAGCACACTAATAAAGTATTAATTTTTCCAACTTTGTTTTGTAAAATATTAAAAATAAAATTAAGGTCTTTTTCAAAAAGATTTTTTTTATTTTTTAATCTTATGATATTTATTGTTAAAAATTCAAAAACATAAAATGATAGAAACCAAATTATTATTGTAGGATTTATATAATTATTTATTTGAGTATAATAAATCGAAAGTGATGATAAAAGAAATCCAACACCTAAGCTACCTGAATCTCCTAAAAATTGTTTTGGTAAAATTCCGAAATTAAAAAAAAGAAATATTATTAAAAAACATAAAATTGGTATTAAAGAACTCCACTCATAAATTGGAACTAATATCATAATTCCAACAAATGTAATAATTGCTAATAAACTTATCAATCCATCTATACCATCCATATAATTTGTTGCATTTATAAGAAGCAACATACACAAGAAAGTAAAAATGAAACTTAAATTTCCTAGATTTAAATCATATCCAAAAAAACTACCTAAACTTTGTACGCTCGAAATGTTATAAACAAAAATACCCACAGGAATAGATATCAATAAAAGTTTTGAAGAAGCTTTAAAATTAATAAGATCATCAATAAAACCAATTAAAATTATAATAATTGATAGTGAAAAAATGATTAGTTTCTCATAAGTATAATCAAAGATTATAAAAGATATGAAAAGTACTAAAATAATTGCCAGTCCACCTATATTTGGAGTTTTAGCTGAATGAATTTTTTTTTTATCAGGATAATCAAATAGATCGAATTTTTTTGAGATAATTAAATTTATGTATAGTCCAATTAAGCTTGAAACTAATAAAATTATCAAATTTAAATAAAACATATTTTATTGAAAAAACTTAAATAAGCATTTTTATATTAATTGTAATTAAATATAGCAATTGAATATCAACAAGTTTACTTTATAAAATTATTGAAATTTTAAAATAATTAATAAAACTTACTTGTGAAGTATAAAATCCTGTTCTTTTCTGAAATATTAGGAGCTGGTGGTGGAGGTATTGCTTCAAAAAGAATTTTACATAGTTTTAAAAATCATGAGACTAAAGTTATTTCATTAACAAATGAAAAAAATTATTATTTTATAATTAAATATAAGATCGTTAAATTTTACTTTAGATTAAAGAGATATTTCTTTACAACATCGGATAAATTTAATTTCAATATATTTAATCCCAAAATTGGTATTTACTCTTTAGCAAATATTAAAAAAAAAATTGATAAATTTAAACCAGATATCATTATTGTAACTTGGATTGAATTTTTAATTTCAATGAAAACTTTGAATGAGATTAAAAATGAAAATAATTCTGAGGTTATATTTATTGCAATGGACAACCATCTTTTTACTGGTGGTTGTAGATACGTTAATGAATGTGAAAATTTTTTAAAAAATTGTAATAATTGTTTAGCATTAAAAAATAATTATCAAAAAATATCATCCTATAACTATTTTTACTTCAGGAATTATTTTAAAAAAATAAAACCTAAGTTTATGTTACCATCTAATTATTCTAAAAATTTTTTTCAAAAAACAAAATTAGATTTAGATTTTAATTTTGTCGAATTTAATTTTTGGCCTATTCAAATTAAAAAAAAAAAAGGAAGTTTAGATTTTGAAAAATATATTAATGATAAAAATATCAAAATAAAAACTATTATTTGTCCTATTCAAAGATTTAGTGAGCCAAGAAAAGGTTGGCAATATTTATATCAATCGATAATTGATTTTCAGAATCAATTGTCAGATTCTGAAATTAAAATAAAATTTATTTTAGTTGGCAAATTAGATGATAAACATATTAATTCATTAAAGAACTTAAGAATAAATTATGAATATTATAAGTATTTAAATAGAAAAGATTTAGAAAAATTATATATTAAATCGGATTTTGGCATAATTCCTTCAATACAAGAATGGGCATCAATCTCAACAAATGAAATGATGACTTTTGGTCTACCAGTAATTAATTTTTTAACTGGATCCTCAAAGAATTTAATTGTTGAAGGAAAAAATGGTTTTATTGTTAATTTAAAAAATATTTATGAGTTATCTAATAAATTCTTAGAAATAAATAATATGGGCGAAGATCAGATTAAAAAAATGAAGCTTTTTACATATCGTTATTCTTTAGAAAATTTTGAAAGTAATAAATTTGAAAAAAAATTAATTAATCTTTATGAGCAATCGAAAGTTCAAAATAAATAAAATTTAAAAAAAATGTTCTTAAAAAAATACAATTTTTCATTTAAAAATTTAATATCTATTGAAAAAATTCTATTTGGATTAGTATTGTTTCTACCTGTGAGTTTTTTTTTAGGAACCTTTATAATTAATTTATTACTCTCAATTTTTTTTCTTATTTTTATATTTCAATTTGAAAAGTTTAAAAAAAATGGCTTAATTTATAAAAAAGAATTTCAATTCTTATTCCTTTTTTGTTTTTATTTAATAATTAATTCAATTTTAAATGATTTTACTTTTGAAAAATTATTAAAATCATTATCATATTTTAGATTCCCTCTATTAATATTTATTTTTTTTTATTGTTTTAAAACTCTCTCAAATAAAGAAAAAAATTTATGGGCTAATTTTAATTTAATTTTCCTTTTTCTTATTTCTTCAGATTTATTACTCCAATATTTTACAGGCAGTAATATTATTGGATTTTTACCAGGAATGTGTGAAGAAAATTATTTAGATGATAAAACTGTTTGTACTAGATATTCTGGTTTCTTTGATGATGAATTAATTATGGGTGGTTATTTATCTACAATTATTCTATCTATAATAATATTTTCAGATTCAATAAAGAGAAAATGGTTTCTACAAACTATATTAACAATTTTATTCTTATATATAATGATAATGGTCACTGGAGAGAGGTCAGCAACACTAACAATTTTATTAACATTATTTTTTACTTTTCTTCAATATAAAACCAATATTAAAGTTAAATTAGTTTCTCTTACACTTCTAGCGGCACTAACAATAGCAATAATTAGTATAAATCCACATTTAAAAGGCAGATATATTGATTTTTTTGATTATGATATGAAAGAAAATAACAATTTATCAACTTATGAAAAAATTGCTACGACCCCTTGGGGTTTGCATGCACAAAAGTCATTAAAATTAATTATTGATAAACCAATAATTGGACATGGGATTAAATCATTTAGAGTAAAGTGTTACAACTATGAATTATTTTTTGATCGAGAAAAAAAAAAACATAAATCATGTTCTACCCATCCACATAATTTAATATTAGAACTTTTAACCGAACAAGGAATTTTAGGTTTTTTTCTTTTTTTTGCATTTTTCTTTATTATAATAAAAAAATCAATTTTAAACCATGGCTTCCTCAGTAAAGATTTTTCTTTGATATCGTTAAGATCTCTTATATTTGTTTTGATTTTTATACCAAAACCTGTTGGATCTATATTTTCAAGTGTTAATGCAACAATGATTTGGTTTTGCATAAGCCTTTTCGTATTTCAAATTTTTTCAAAGAGTAAAATTGTAAATTAATTTTTCAATATAACTATTGTAAAAAATTTTATTTAACTTAGAAATTAATATCCATGGTTGTTCTAGGCTTAAATTTATTTCATGCTGATAGCTCTGCTTCATTAATTAAAGATGGAAAAATAATTTATTCCATAGAGGAGGAGAGATTTAAAAGAATAAAACATTATTCAGGTTTTCCAACAGAAGCAATTGAAAAAATGTTAGCAAATTCAAATATCAGTATAGGTGATATTGATTATGTAACTACAAATAAATCAAGTACTTATAATCTATATGAGAAAGTAAAATTTAATTTATTAAATTTTCATTTTAATTCCTTCATATCTTATTTGAAATATAAGAATGATAGAAATGTAGGTATCGTTAAAGAATTAAGAAAGTTTGGAGAATTAAAAAATTTAAAAAAAATTGTTGATATTCCACATCATATTTCACACATTTCATATTCATATTTTTTATCTGGTTTTGAAAATGCTTTTGGATTAACAATTGATGGATCTGGAGATTTTTCGACTTCTGAAAGTTATAAAATTAAATCAGGAAATATTGATTTAATAGACAAAGTAGTATTTCCAAATTCTTTAGGAATTTTTTATCAGGCTTTTACTCAATTCTTAGGTTTTAGGAGATATGGAGATGAATATAAAGTAATGTCTTTAGCAAGCTATGGAAAGCCTAAATATATAAGAGAAATAAATGAAATGATTTTGGTTGATGATAATTTCAATTTTAAATTAAATCTTAAATTTTTTAAACACCATAAAATTGGCTTTAATTTATTTAATGATACTGGATATCCAATATTTAATGATTTTTTTACTATAGAACTTGAAAAAAAATTAAATATTTCTACTAGATATAAAAATGATGAATTATTAGATAAACACGCAGATATTGCAGCCTCAGTTCAAAGTGTATTTGAAAAAATTATATTTGATAAAATTAATTATCTTCAAAATAAAACAAATATAAATAAAGCTTGTTTTTCAGGTGGATGTTTTTTTAATTCTAAAATGGCAGGAAAAATAAAATATAATACAGGATTAAAAGAAATTTATATTGGACCAAACCCTGGTGATGCTGGAGGTGCAGCAGGATCTGCATTGTATTTATCAAATAAAATAAAAAAAATTAATTTAAATGATACTCAGAAAGAGAAAATATCCTATGGTTTTAACTATAAAGATCTAGATGAGGAAAAAACTTTTATAAAATTTAAAAATTTAATTAAAATTAAAAAATTTGAAAATAATGCAGAATTAATTGATTCAGCTAGTGAACTTTTAAAATCAAATAAAATTATTGCCTGGTTTCAATTTAGCTCTGAATGGGGACCTCGAGCCTTGGGTTGCAGATCTATACTTGCAAATCCTTCTAATAAGAATGTTGTAGATGAAATTAATATAGCATTAAAAAAAAGAGAGAGTTTTAGACCTTTCGCTCCATCTATATGTAAGGATGATTATAGTAAATATTTTGAAGAAAATTTTGATTGCTCTTTTATGAATTATGTAGTCAAAGTCAAAAAAGATTTTAAGGATAAAATACCTGCTGTTGTACATGTAGATGGTACTAGTCGTGCTCATTCTGTATTAAATAATGATAATGAACTGTTTTATGAATTAATAAAATTATTTAAAGAAAAAACAGGTATTGCTTGTTTACTTAATACATCTTTTAATATAGATGAACCAATTTGTGAGAGTATAGAAGATGCAGTTAATACTTTTTTAAGATCAAATCTAGAATTTCTTTATATCAATAAAAATTTAATTACAAAAAAATTAATAGAAAAAAATTAATTAAATATGTCATAATTCATAAAAAAATGAGATTTAGTATTATTACAGTTGTTAAAAATGATTTATTTAAAATTAGATTAACTTTAAAAAGTTTAAAAAATCAGACCTTTAAAGATTATCAACATATAATATTTGATGGAAATTCAACAGATGGAACAAGTGAATTTTTAAAAAAAAATTTAGATGATAAAACTTTGTATTTTAGAGAGTGTGATAATGGTGTTTATGATGCAATCAACAAATCTTTGAAAAAAGCAAATGGGCAATATTTTTTGATATTACACTCGGGAGACTTTTTTTATTCAAAAAATTCATTAAGTTTACTATCGGAATTTATTGACAAAAATGTAGATTATGATTTTTTTTGTTCCAATATTCAATTTTTTAATCACAAAAATATGAATGTAACAAGAGTTTGGAATTTATCATTTAAAAATAATAGTAAGTTAAATTTTCTTAAAATAGCCCACACATCATTATGTATTAAAAAAAAAATTTCAGAAAAAATATTTTATAATGAAAAATTTAAAATTTCATCTGATACAGATTATCTTTATAATCTTTGCAAAGAATTTAGAGGGAAATATTTTAACAATTTTTTTATATACATGGAGGATCAAGGATTAAGTAATTCTAGAAAATATTTTTTTGTTAAGTTAATTGAGGATGTTAAGATACTTTATAAAAGATTTAATATTCTTTTTTTGTTTGTATTGTTTTATAAACTTTCCATAAAATTACCAGGTATATTAGTAAATAAAAAAAAATACGATCAGAATTTAATTATTGAAAAAGATAAATTAGTTTAAATATTATCATCTAATTATTAAAATAGTTATTCAACTAGAAAAATTGAATAAGTTAGTTTTTTAATATGTTTAATATTTTTCTTAACCAAGTACGATGTGCATGGAGATTTGCTGTACATACATAAATTATCGCCTTTATTTGAATAATAATAATAAAAATCATCTTTTATTTTAATTTTTTTATATGAATCAATTTTGTTTCTTAAATTTGAATCAAATGTATAAATATTTGGCCACAAGCTATTTTGAGAATTATTAACCAACTTCTGTGACTGTTTACCAAGAAAAGCAATAATTGATAAAATTATAAAAAATTTGAATATATATAAATTTCTTTTATTTATAATGCTGTTTTTTAATAAAAATACAAATATTAATGAAATTACAGATATTATAAAAGAGTAACCATATCTATAAATCGGAAAAATTAAAAAAAAAGAAAAAAATCCAATTAAACTAGTTAATAAAACTAACCAAAATCTTTTTTTAAAGTCTTCATTATCATAATTTAAGTTTAGATGTTTACTTTTTTCTTTTTTTATAAGTATTAAAATGATTATCAAAATTAAGATATATGGAAAAAGTATTTTTAAAATATATTTCATATGTTTTTGTTTCCAGGCAATTATCCAATTAAAATCTTTACTAAATTCTTCCATTGAGATTTTTTTATCAATCCTATCTGGCCAAGCTTTAGACCAAGCTTCACCCTCTATTTGTGTATTTATAATTTGATCAATATTCGTCCATGGTAATTTTTCTACACAAGAGCTTTTAATTGGAAAAATTAGACATCCCGAGGTAATGACATTTTTAATCAACCAAATAGTTAATAATAAAACAGGTAAAGAAAAAGTATAATTTAATATTTTATTTAAATTCAATTTATTTTTAAATAAAAAAATTACCAATGGTATTAAAAAAACAATACCTAACATTGGTTTATTCATAAAAATAAAGACTGATATTAATAATATTTCGTTAATATTTATTTTTTTTAAATTATTTTTTAAAATTAAAGATATTAAATAAAAATATGATAAATGTGCCACAGCATCATTACCAAAGCTGCTGTACCTTGTTATTTTGTAAGCAATGTAGATTAAAATTAATAAAGAAAAAGCATTATCAGCTTTAAGAGACTTATTTTTTTTTATAATGTTTAGTGTATCTAAAAAAAAATAAATATAAAAAAAAGATACAACACTTGCCAATGGAATGCTTATACCATTGTTTAAAAATAAATAGTTATTATTTATAGCGGATAAGTATTGTAATATAGATATATGTCCGTATCTAAAATGTAGATTACTTATTCCAAAAAAAATTTTATTTTCGTTTAGAATAGATATGTAGGGTAAATGGTATAATCCTGCGTCTGGTCTATTAGCATTACTGTAAATTATTAATAGAAATGTAATGAGAGATGAGCAAAGAAGAAAAAGAAAAAATCCTTTGTTAAAATTTAGTTTAGTTTTAAAAATAAATATTATTATAATAAAAATATAAAGTAGTGTATTTGTTAATTGACTTAAAGGTAAAAAAAAATTTAAAAACAAACCAATTGCAGAAATAGTAATAGCGCCAATTAAAAAAATAAAAAAATTTGAATTATTACCAAATTTTAAGTGAGATTGAATAATATTACCTGAGCAATAATATATAAAATTTGTTAAGATTGAAAAAAAAAGTATATCCATTTAATGAGTAAGTTTAAAAAAAAATTATCAATTATTATTCCAGTATACAACGAAAAATATACTATCCAAAAAATATTAAATAAAATTTATAAATTAAAAGGTTTAAATAAAGAGATCATAGTAGTTAATGATGCTTCAAATGATGGAACTAGTAAAATATTAAATAAAAATAAAAAAAAAATTACACATCTTATAAATCATAAAAAAAATAGAGGTAAAGGAGCAGCAATTCAAACTGCAAAAAAATTTATTAATGGTGAAGTAGTTATAATACAGGATGGTGATTTAGAGTATGATCCAATTGACTATAAAAAGCTTTTAAATTTAATTAATAAAGGACATGACGTGGTTTATGGATCACGTGTTCTTGGTAAAAATAGATATTTATTAAATAATTTTTCATCTATTTTAAGAATATTTTATAATCACATGCTTACAATACTATCAAATATTTTAAATAATCAGAAACTTACAGATGCTCATACTTGCTACAAGATGTTTCGAAGTAAAATTTTTTTAAATATTCAATTAAAAGAAAATGATTTTAGTTTCTGTCCAGAAATTACAACTAAAATTGGATTAAGAAATATAATAATCAAAGAAGTACCAATTAAATATAATGGACGAAGTTACGATGAAGGCAAAAAAATTAATTTTGTTGATGGTGTAAAAGCAATATTGACTCTATTCAAATACAGATTTTTTGTTTAAACATAATCTATTATAATTTAAATTATTAAATATATGAAAAAAATTGCATTAATTTTTGGTGTCACAGGTCAAGATGGATCTTATTTAACAGAATTTTTAATTAAGAAAAATTATGAAGTTCATGGGGTAAAACGAAGATCTTCTTCTTTTAATACTGGTCGAATAGATCATTTATATCAGGATCCATATGAAAAAAATAAAAGATTTTTCTTACATTATGGTGATGTTACAGACAGCTTTTCAGTATCTTCACTTGTTAATAAAATTAAACCTGATGAAATTTATAATCTTGCAGCACAATCTCATGTAGCGGTATCTTTTGAAGTTCCAGAATATACTGCTAATGCAGATGCAATTGGTGCATTAAGAATTTTAGAATCAATAAGAACAAATAAATTAGAAAAGAAAATTAAATTTTATCAAGCAGGGACTTCTGAAATGTTTGGGAAAGTTATTGAAACTCCTCAAACAGAAAAAACACCTTTTTATCCAAGAAGTCCTTATGGAGTAGCAAAAGTTTATGCTCACTGGGTTACAGTAAATTATAGAGAGTCTTATAATATTTTTGCATGTAATGGAATTTTATTTAACCATGAAAGTCCAGTAAGAGGAGAAACTTTTGTTACTAAAAAAATTGTAAGTGCTCTTTGTAGAATAAAATTGGGTAAACAAAAAAAATTATATCTTGGAAACTTAGAAGCCAAAAGAGATTGGGGACATGCAAAAGATTATGTTGTCGCAATGTGGAAAATGATGCAAAAAAAAATTCCTGATGATTATGTGATTGCGACAGGAAAACAATATTCAGTAAAAGATTTTGTAAATTTAGTCTTAAAAGAATTGAAGATACAATTTAAATGGGTTGGAAAAGGTATTAACTCAAAGTGTTATGATTTCAATGGTAACTGCATAATTCAATGCAGTAAAAAATACTTTAGACCACTGGAGGTAGATACTTTGTTGGGAGATGCAAGTAAGGCAAAAAAAAAATTAAAATGGAAACCTAATTATAAAATAAATGAATTAGTTAAAGAGATGGTTGATTATGAAAATCTCAACTTAACTAAAAATGATTAAATATAATTCAAAAATATTTATTGCAGGTCACAAAGGATTAGTTGGTAGCGCTATATTAAGAAAGTTAAAAAAAAAAGGTTATAGAAATTTAATTATTGCAGATAGAAAAAAGCTTGACCTTACTGATCAGAAACAAGTAATTAGATTTCTAAAAAGAAAAAAACCAGATTTTATTTTTATAGCTGCAGCAAAAGTAGGTGGTATTTTAAATAATTTAAAACACAAAGCTGATTTCATCACAGAAAATTTACAAATTCAAACAAACCTAATTCATGGTGCATATAAATGTGGGATAAAAGAACTAATTTTTCTAGGATCAAGTTGTGTTTACCCCAAGAATTGTAGACAACCAATAAAAGAAAGTTATCTTTTATCTGGAAAGCTCGAAGAAACTAATGATGCCTATGCGGTTGCAAAAATTGCAGGTATTAAAATGTGTCAAAGTTACAATGAACAATATAATACAAATTATAAATGTTTAATGCCAACAAATACATTTGGACCAAATGATAATTATGATCAAATTAATTCTCATTTTTTTCCAGCACTTATTAAAAAAGTACATGAATTAAAATCAAGAAAAAATAATATAATTACCTTATGGGGAAGTGGAGCTCCCAAAAGGGAAGTAATTCATGTTGATGATTTAGCTGATGCATGTGTTTATTTTATGAAAAAAAGAACGAAACATTTCTTAATTAATATAGGTACTGGCAAAGATTTTGCAATTAAGTATTATTTAGAACAGATATCAAAGGTTATTTTAGGAAATAAAAAGTTAAAAATTATTTATGATAAATCAAAACCTGATGGTGTTTCAAGAAAAGTCATGGATGTTTCGCTCGCAAAAAAATATGGCTGGAAATATAGTATAAATTTAAAAACTTCGATCAAAATGACTTATCAATCATTTTTAGCAGAATTAAATGTATGAAAAATTTAATTGTTGTAACGGGTGGAGCAGGATTTATAGGTTCAAATTTAATTTATCTTTTACTTAAAAAAACAAAATATAAAATTTGTAGTATTGACAATTATTCTACTGGTAAAAAAAAAAATCATATATTAAATAAAAGAGTAAAGTATATTAAAGAAAATACAAAAAATATAAGTAAAATTTTAAATCCTAAAAAAAAAAAAATAAAAGCAATTTTTCATTTTGGTGAATTTGCAAGAATTTTTCAAAGTTTTTCTAAAATGAATGAGTGTATAGATTCAAACTCTGTAGGAACTCATGAAGTTTTTAATTTTTGCTTTATAAATAAAATTAAACTAATTTATTCTGCAACATCTGCAAGTTTGGGCAATGATGGTGAGGATAAGAATTTATCACCTTATGCATTTACAAAATCAAAAAACTTGGAATTATTAGAAAATTATAAAAAATGGTTTGGTTTAAAATTTGAAATTATCTACTTCTACAATGTTTATGGACCACAACAGATTAAAAGTGGAAGAATGGCTACAGTAATTGGAATATTTGAGGAACAGTATAAAAAAAATAAATTTCTAACAGTTGTAAAACCTGGAAATCAAACTAGAAGATTTACTCATGTAAATGATACTGTCAGTGTATGTTATTTAGCTTTTAAAAATAACAAAAACAGACACTATAGCATCTCCCACAAAAAGAGTTATTCAATACTTGAGGTTGCTAAAATGTTTAGTAATAAAATAAAATTTTTACCAAAAAGGCCAGGAGAAAGATATGCCTCAGCTTTAACTAATATGAATTTATCCAATAAGGTTTACAAACTTTATGGAAAAATAGACTTAAAAACGTATGTGAATTCAATCAAAAAGCAGCTAAATTAGTAACAATTCATTGTTTACAATATTAATTATTTGGCTATAAATCATTCGCCGGTGATTATTGCGTAGGTGTTATACCCGATCCCATTCCGAACTCGGAAGTCAAGCCCTGCAGCGCCGATGGTACTTTGTCTTAAGACATGGAA
>MDTG01157410.1_pt1 | contig 22975 bp, 21 predicted proteins | sample 811421 | NCBI WGS metagenome assembly MDTG01 (sample SAMN05326645, study PRJNA326480) | marine metagenome | isolation source: seawater | place: Pacific Ocean: South East | collected 2011
AAAGCTCGTTTTTAACAGCATTTGTTTTGTTTGAAAGGGGTCTAAACTCACAGTAAAAAATTGCAAAGTACACATAGCGCATACTAATAATAAAGCAGACATAATAGGTAAAGAATAGCGAGGAGGGTACAACGTTTGGTTATTTAAAGCGCTATTAACCAAGTGAAAAACAAAGGTTATACAAATTAAAATACCCATTAACATAATGGCCCAGGGTCGGTAGCTACCTAAAGGAAGGGGCAGCAAAAAAACAATTGCACACAGCAAAAAAAATATAAAACGATTCACAGCTTTCTCAAAAAAACGAGCTAATAGTTAAACAATAGTGTTTAAAGTAAAAACGCAGCCATTAGGCTGCGTTTGTATTATAAAACTAATTATTATTTAGTTGCCAACTTCAGAAATACCAGCGTCACCACCGGTACCGCCAGCGCCTTGAGGAACGGTTGTTGTAGGCAAGGTTACAATTACAGGGCCAGCTGGTGCGGTAGGCTCTGTAGGACCAGCTGCTGTTGCTTCTGACGCAATAGTTGCATCAACCCCAGCTGTTATTGCAGCAAGCGTTACAGCATCGCTATCAACGCCTGCAGTAACTAAGGCCGCTAAAAAATCAGCAATTAGCGGGCTTTCTGCACCAATTGCATCTACAACTACCGTCATCATAGAGTCAACTTGTGCGGGGGTACAGTTGGTACATACACCATTTATAGCAGTAACTAAGTCGGCTTTTAATTGTTTAGGCGCTGTTTCCGCAGTGGCATTATTTAAAACGTTAACTAAACTAGCCATGCCTTCAGTTTGAACTACCGCATCTGTGTCCGTTTGTGCATAAGCAGGTAAAACTGTAAGTGCTGATGCGCTAGCAAATAAGCTAGCTAAAATAAGTGATTTCATCTCTGATCCCTTGGTTGAATATCTAATTACAAAATTTTAGCGTATCGGTGCAAAAAGTAAACTCTTTATTTGCGCCATTATTACTAGTTTTTATGACTTTAGAAGGCGGCATAATTAAATTGCCTTGTACACCATCGCAGCCCAAACTTTCAAGTACCTTTAATGTTTCAGGTTTTTCTATTAAACAGGCTAAAACTTTAATACCAAAGCCAAGGCAAATATTATTAACTGTTTGAATAAAAAATTGGCTTTGGTTGTTATCTAATAAGTCTTGTATGTAGCTACCGTCTATTTTTACATACTCAATATCTAGCCCTTGTAAATACCTAAAGGAAGTAAGGCTAGTACCAAAATGTTCAATACACACATTAATGCCTATGTCTTTTATTATATCTATATGTTGTGAAGCAATATGAACATTATAAAGCAAGCTAATCTCGTGTAGTTCAAATAACAAGTTAGTTTTTATAACAGGCTTTGTGTGTGAATAAAGCGTTAGCCATTCAATAAAATCAGTTGAATACAAAGACGCCTTACTCAAGTTGAGTGCAAATACATCGTTTGGGTGTTGTTCTTTTACATTTACAAAATTACGTATTATTTTTTTATCAAGCTCTTCAGTTAAGTTTAGTTTTTCAGCCATAGCAAATAAATGCCCATTATTAACTTTTTCTCCTTCAAAAATAAAATGAGCAAACACCTCAAAATAACATTGTTTATTTTGTGAGTTAGCACGTTTCACTGGTTGGACTGAAAAACTCACCTCACCAGATGCTAAAATAGACTGAATAAGCGAGCGCCACTGATTAACACTAAATAAAGTGTCTTTATCTATTTTATTATTGTTTGTGTCACCAATTGTACAGCCCGTGTCTAACGCTGATAATACGCGACCTACAGGCATTCCTTTTTCTACACTTACTAACGCAAAGTTAGCAAAGCCATTAACATGCAAACTATTTTTTTGCTGGCTAAATGCATCAGTAATTTCAAGGCGAGTTCTATTTAAAAAATCACTATCGTAGGGCGCAAGGGCAATAAAAGTACTGCCATTTAACCTAAACACTTTTGCATTAGTAAGCTCGCCAAACGTGGTTTTGAGTATGTTTGCTACTTCGTTTACGTGTTCATCGCCATCTTGGTAGCTTACTGTTTTATTAATATTTGCAAGCGAGGGAAGGGTAATCATCATGGCAGTAATAGGTGTTTCATCGCTAATAGAGTCGACTACCGAATTAAAATGGTTATCAAATGACTTTCGGTTACCTAAACCAGTTAAAGGGTCTATATATACTTCTTCGGTAAGGGCTTGTGTTTGCTTAGTAAGTGAGTCAAACGTACTTTGCAGGTTCATAACCATATTATTAATTGCTTTTGTAACGGTGCGCAGCTCGCGGGCAACAGGTATTTCATCGTTGAGTGTAAAGCGTTTACGTGTAACTAGGTGGGCTTGGTTTTCTACAGCTTTTAGTGGTTTAAACACCGCGCGTAGTATTAAAAAAGCAACAGCCAGTGATGCTATTAATAACAAAAACGACCCATAAAAGCTGCGTTTAGTATGTTCCCAAAGGGTTAGATACGATTGCCCAACATGGCTTGTTACCTCAAGCGTACCTGCCATGATCCAACCATTATTTAACTCAGATTGCCTAGTTGGCGCGTTTAGTTTAACTGCACTTATAAACCAATTAGGTACCGATTCAACACGTTTGGGGTTTACAAGTTCAAAAACCACTTCGTTCTGGGCATTAGTAAATTTTATTTGTTTATAATAACCTGAGTCAAAAATGGCCGTTGCCATTGTTTGAGCAATCATAATGCTGTCTTCTTCAAGGTAGGGTGAAATAGAAAGCCCTAAACTTGTGGCGGTGTCTTGGGCATGGCTGCCCATTTGCGTTTGTAAATACTGGCGAGTAGTATCTACATCGGTCAGTACCCGAACACAAAATGAAATTAATGAAATTACTATAATTAACCCATAAACTTGCGTTTTTAAGCTCAAGCCATTTTTAAAAAAAGACGACATAACTAATAGTTCCTTTAACGTTATTCTATATGGGAGCAAGCTCACCTTGTTCAATTCGCTCTAACATGGTGTTCCAAGCTGATACACCACGGCTGTTTTTTACTTTATTACCCAGGCCTTTCGATTTTGCTAACCACAAACCTTGGCCATTAAAACTATAAATAGGGGTTAAATCGCGGCGTTTATTAGCAGGCAGTAGCTTAGTATTAAAATTACCTAAAACATAAGGAACTTGGTTTGGGTTTTCAATGTATATAAGTACCATGTGGGGCTGATTAACTGTTTTTTGCCTAACATACATTAACCGTATTTTATCCTCAGGAACGCCCAAGGCCATTAAAGTAAAATACTTGGCAATTACGTAGTCTTCACAATCACCCATGCCAATGCCTAAACTCTCGAGCGGGGTAGCCCAATAGTCTTTTTGCTGCCACAGGTCTTCGTCGGTTTTATATTTAATATGCTTATTAAAAAAATTATTAACTAAATGAATTTTTTGCCATTCACTTTTATCAGCAGACTCATCTATAAAACTTAACCAGTCTTTTATACGTGCATGGCCTTCACTGCCATATTGTTTTTGCGCACGGGCAATTATATCGCTGTTGCGTAAATACATGAGCATATCTTGCGCGCATACAAAAAATGAAACCACTAATACTATGCAAAGTCCTAAACGCACACATGTTCCTTTAAGTAAGTATTCCTTAATAATAACACAAGGCTAGTATAGTATTGTTAGCATTAAAAAGGTAGATCACATAAAAGCATGAGAAGCACTAAATTAGTGCGCTACAGGTTAATTTGGTGCAACATAAATTTAACAAAAAAACAATATTAAAGGACGCTTTTTTTATTGAGTACATTGTTGTGGTGTGTATAATAATAACTTCACACGGTATGTGAAGTACGCTAAACGGAATTAGGCCTTTTCTTGTTCTTTTTTACGTATTTTACAAAATAATTAAAAAAGGACTTAAAGTGAAAGTTTTAAAAGCAGTATTACCTGTTGCAGGCCTTGGTACGCGTATGCTGCCGGCTACAAAAGCCATCCCTAAAGAAATGCTACCTCTGGTAGACAAGCCGCTTATTCAATACGTAGTTAACGAAGCCGTTGCGTCAGGTATTAAAGAAATAGTACTGGTTACTCATGCCTCTAAAAATTCAATAGAAAATCACTTTGATACCAGCTTTGAGCTAGAAGCCACGTTAGAAGCACGTGTTAAACGTAGCCTCTTAGAGGAAGTGCGTTCTATAGTACCAAAAGATGTTACTGTTATTTCTGTTCGCCAATCAGCGCCCCTTGGATTAGGCCATGCAGTACTTGCAGCGCGCCCTATAGTCGGTAATAACCCGTTTGCCGTAATGTTACCCGACGTAATAATCGATAAATACAAATCAAATCCAAAAACTGACAACTTAAGCCAAATGATCGACCGCTTTGATAAAACAGGCCATAACCAGGTGATGGTAGAGCCCGTTCCGCAAGAGCAGGTGCATCAATATGGTGTAGTAGATTTAGCCGGTAAAAAAATTAACGCAGGCGAAAATGCAGCCATTAAAAACATGGTCGAGAAACCAAATAACGATGAAGCACCTAGCACTTTAGCCATAACTGGCCGTTATGTTGTATCACCAACAATTTGGGATTTGCTTGAATACACACCACCAGGTGCGGGTGGCGAAATACAGCTAACCGACGCGCTACTTCAACTTCGTCACCTAGAAACACTCGAAGCTTACCACTTAAAAGGTAAATCTCACGACTGTGGCTCTAAACTAGGTTACATGTTAGCAAATGTAGAGTATGCAATGCAGTCTAGTCATATGGGCGAAGAGTTTACTAATCAAGTTAAAGAGCTACTTTCAAATTAAAGTAATTGCTTAACAAACTAATATCATTAGCAAAATCATATCAATAACAGAAGTAACTAATGTTTGCTTCTGTTATTTAGCATGCAAAAGCTATGTAAGTTGAGCATAGTAGGGAAATATCAAATGAAATTTTTAGTAACGGGTGCAGCGGGTTTTATCGGAAATTTTGTTGCAGAACGCTTATGCATAGAAGGGCATGACGTAATAGGGTTAGATAATTTGAATGATTATTACGATCCTAATTTAAAATTAGCTCGATTAAAAAGAATTAAGCATTTAACTAACTTTACTTTTGTAAAAATGGATTTAGCTGATCGAGATGGTATTGCTCAATTATTTGCTACCGAAAAGTTTGATCGCGTAATCCATTTAGCAGCGCAAGCAGGTGTTAGGTATTCAATAGAAAACCCTATGGCTTATATTGATTCTAATATTGTTGGCTTTACAACTATATTAGAAGGATGCCGACACAATGATGTGAAACATTTAGTATATGCATCTTCAAGCTCTGTGTACGGGGCAAATAAAAAAATACCATTTTCAACCAATGATGTAGTTGACCATCCTGTCTCTTTATACGCAGCTACTAAAAAATCAAATGAACTAATGGCCCATACCTATAGCCACTTATATGACATCCCTACTACCGGTTTGCGGTTTTTTACGGTATATGGACCATGGGGAAGGCCAGATATGGCACCATTTTTATTTACTGACGCTATTGCTAACGACAGACCCATTAAAGTCTTTAATAACGGAAAAATGCAGCGTGATTTTACTTATATTGACGATATTGTTGAAGGTATTGTTCGTATACAAAATGTGATACCCGCTATTGAAAATAATACTACTGTAGAAGGCTCATCGTTATACAAAGTGTATAATATTGGTAATAACCAACCAGTAGAACTCGAACAGTTTATTACTTGTATCGAAAATGCGTTAAGTCAAAAAGCTATTAAAAAATATCTGCCGATGCAAGATGGTGATGTAGTTAGAACTTACGCAGATGTTAGCGGCTTAGAAAAAGAGATTTGTTTTAAACCTGAAACAGAATTACAAATTGGAATAAATAATTTTGTAAGTTGGTACAAATCTTATCATAAAGTAAATAGGTAGTCAGTTTATGTTAGGCGAATTTAAGAGAGTTAATATTGGTGGTGTAGCAACTAGCTGCTTGGGTAGGGAAAAGTTAGCAAACCTGCTTGGGGAATATGCTAAAGCAGAAGGTAAAAAAGCGCAAAGAACATCAGTTTTGGTTTTTAGCTTGAACGGCCATAGTATATCTGAAGCAAATTCTGATCCATCTTATATGGAAGTTATGAATAATGCAGATTTGGTTCATGCTGATGGACAAAGTGTTGTATTTTTTTCCAAATGGGTTAAAGGTTTTGATATTGCAGAAAGAACAGCTACTACTGATATGATTCATGACCTACCTGTTTTTTTTGAGCAAGATTTAAAGCATTATTTATTGGGAGGTAAATCTGAAGTTGTAAGTAAAGCAGCTAATATAATGCAAGATAAATATCAAAACTTTAAAATTTCAGGTTTCAAGGATGGTTATTTTTCTGAGGAAGAAGAAGAAGTAATTTGTAATGAAATTAATCAATCAGGCGCTGAAATCCTTTGGGTAGGATTAGGTAAACCTAAAGAACAAGAGTTTTGTATCCGAAATAAAGATAAACTTAATGTACCCGTGATTATTACTTGTGGTGGTTGTTATAACTTCATTACCGGTGACTATTCTAGAGCGCCACAATGGATGCAAAATTTTGGTATGGAATGGGTACATCGGGTGCTTACAAACCCCAAAAAATTATTGTTCCGGTATTTAACAACTAATCCACACACTATTTACTCTGTTATTAAACATGAAATATTATCTAGAAAGGCCTCTTAATGAGTCATAGTAAAAAAATAGCTGTTTTTATGCACGACTTTAGAGGTGGTGGAGCCGAAAGAGTTTCCGTACGTTTATGTAATGGATTAATTGAACAATATAATGCTGAAGTTATTATTTTTGTAATAGATAATAAAGGACCAATGTTAAGCGAATTAAATTCGAAAATTCAAATTAAAGAATTAAATTGTAACCGAATGGCTTTTGCATTTTGGGAACTAGCTAAACATATAAAAAAATTACAGCCTGATCTTGTTATTTCCCATATGACTCATGCTAATGTAACAGCTTGTTTAGCTGCAATTATTGGCCGTTTTACAAATAAACTTGTTGTAGTTGAGCACAACCAGATGCAAAAAAATCTAGGAGTTATTAATAAAAGAACGGTTAAATTAGCATATCATTTAACTAAGTTACTTTATAACGTCCCTAAAAAAATTATTGCTGTTTCGACCGGTGTTAAACAAAGCATCCTTGACTTTACAAAAGTAAAGTCAAACAAAGTATCTGTTATTTATAACCCTGTGGTTAACGATGAACTAATAAACTTTACTCCACAGGTAAAAGAAAACTTACACCCTTTTTATCGTGAGAATGTACCTGTATTTATTTGTGTTGGTAGTTTAACTAAACAGAAAAATTTTCCGCTTTTTTTAAAATCTCTTAAACGAGTAACCGAAAAAACTAATGTTAAAGCTATTATCCTTGGGGAAGGCTCTGAAAGAGCTGGACTAGAATCTTTAGTAAAACAACTTTCACTTCAAGACGTTGTCGATATGCCCGGGTTTGTTAAAAACCCTTACGACTATATTGCAAATTCACATGCTTTCGTATTGTCATCATCTTGGGAAGGCTTACCTACCGTAATAATTGAAGCTATTGCTTTAAATACCAATGTTATATCAACCAAATGCCCTAGTGGACCAGAAGAAATTTTGAATGATGGAGAGTTTGGTTTATTGGTAAATGTTGATGATGAAGCTGGTTTAGCAGAAGCAATGATAAACTCTCTCTCTCCTAAACCGTATAATTTACAAGGAAGAGCCGAGGATTTTTCAGTCGATAAGTCGGTTACGAATTACTACACCTTAATAGAAGATGCATAAAAAAGCTAATAATATGAAAATAACAGGTTTTCTTACTCATAATAATGCTGGCGGTGCACAGAAGGCAATGTTCAAGCTGCAAACCGAACTTAAAGCAAAAAATATTGACTTTAACGTTGTTTACCTTTATGGACATGAAGGTGATGTAATGGATAATGGCGAAGTACTTGTAAAAAGTAATACATCAATTTTTTTACGTTACTTTCTGATTGTGTATTATTTATGTAAACACGTAAGCAATAACAGACCTAATGCAATTATTTCATTTTTGCCTCTAGCTAATATTTTATCTTCTTTTGTTTCTGCCATTTACCGTATTAAAGTTAGGGTTATTTCGCACAGGAATCCTGTCTGGTCATATAGTAAACCTCTAATATGGTTAGATTATATTTTAGGAAGTTTCGGGATTTATACTGATGTTGTTGCTAATTCAGTTGCTGTAAAAGCGTCATTTAAAAAATACCCTAAAGCTTACAAAAAGAAAATTAGTGTAATTAATAATGGCGTGGAGTTGCCAAAATTGATTGTTGATAACGATTTAACTCGATTTGACTACGGAATTAAAAAGACGGATCTTTTAATTTTGGCTGTGGGTCGTTTAAGTGAGCAAAAGCGCTTTGATTTATTATTAAACGTTTTTTCGCAACTTGATAAAGGATTACTTGTTATAGCAGGGCATGGTGATTTATTGAGTGAATTACAAGAGCAAGCGGTAAGGCTGGGTATTTCTGATAGGGTTAAGTTTTTAGGTGCCGTTCAGCATCTTGATATTATTAGGCTATTGCTGGCTTCAGATATATATATACAAACTAGTAAATTTGAAGGGCAAAGTAATGCTTTATTAGAAGCTATTTCAGCCGGTTGCACAGTTGTTTCTAGTGACATTCCCCCTCAAAGAGAGGTGTTGATTAATAATTCTAAGGTAGAGTGCGGTGTGTTAATTGATTCAAATAACTCAGTCATTTGGAGAGATAAAATTATGGACTTAATTGAGCAGCCAGCTAAAAGAGTAGAGTACTCGTATTTAGCTAAACAACGCTCGAAAGACTTTACCATACCACTAATGGCCGAAAAGTTTTTAAACTTGTGTAAAAACTAACATTAGTTGATAAAAAATCAAATAAATTAACGTCAATAGAAACAATATTGCAGACCTAAATATATGAATCTTATTCCCCTTAAATACCAGAAAGTAAATTATTTTATTGACGCTTTATTCTTCTTTTTAGTGTCAGGCGGCGCTTTGTTATTGTATGCGAAACTTTGGGGCGTAAGTGATCGTTCTAGCGGCAATCTTCTTTTTCAAATAGTATCCCTCACTATTTATGGGTGGGCATTTATCAAATTATTAACAGTCTATAAATATAAAGCGACAAATATTGTATTGAAAACGTTGCCTTTATTTATTTTAATTGTTTTTTGTTTAACCAGTACGTTGTGGTCTGTTGAGCCTTTTACGGCTTTTCGGCGTGCAGTAGCGCTCTGTTTAACCTATGGTTATTGTCTTTTTCTCGTTTCTAAATATGAAATTGATGAACTATTGTACGTTTCATTTCTAGTATGTATTTATATTACTGTGTTTGGTTGTATAGCTGTCGCTATTCCTGGTTGGGGAATAGATAACTTAAACTCAACCTATAGTACTGCTATACGAGGTTTTGCGGGTCATAAAAATGATTTTGGGCGTTATGTCGCCATTGGGATATTAGTACTGTGGTATTTATTTCGTAGTAATAAAATAGCAATGAAGTTATTTGTTGCTATTGTTTGTTTTTTCACGGTGTTATTATTTTTAAGTGAGGCTAGAACACCTTTGGCTGTATTGATATTAGTTATTCTTTTCACATTTTTATCACAAATGTATGTCACAGGCAAATTTAAGCAACGGAGCAACAAAATATATTCTTTCAAGTTTCGAATGCTTATCTTTGCCATAGTTATCCCTGTTATTTTGGTTCTTATCGGTTACATGATGAGCTATATATTAGAAGTCTTAGGTAAAGATATGACTCTTACAGGGCGTACATATATATGGCAATATGCTTTAGATTATGGAGAGCAACATAAGTGGTTTGGGGCGGGTTATCGTACATTCTGGGTAGATGGTTGGGGTACTTATACTTTCTGGGGTACTAATTCAACAATAAGCAATGGTCATAACGGCTTTATAGATGTGTGGTTAGAGCTAGGTTATGTAGGCTTCGCTATTTATCTGTTTTTTATACTTTCATACTTTAAATTTAGCATGTTGCCAATAAAAAATTCTGTTGGTATGGCCAATGCACAAGTGTTTTCATTTTCATTGATGATTTTTTATCTGTGTTATTCAATAACTGAGCAAATGACGTTAGAGCAGTCAGAACTGTTATGGATGTTATTAATGATTTTTTATATGGCAATTAGAAAAATAACACCATCACAATTAAATAAATATAACGGATATAGGTAGTCATAGTACAGTTATGAAAGATCTTTTTGCAAAAATTAGCTTGTCTTTTATTTTTAAAATTATGTCAGCTTTATTGGCATATCCTACTGCAATATTATTAGCTAGGCAGCTAGGCAGTGAAGGTTTCGGTATTTATGGCTTTGTAATAGCCTTAGTTGGCTTAATGATTTATCCAATTGTTTTAGGACAAGATCAGTTAGTAGTAAGGCAAGCGGCATTAGTTAAAGAGCATTATCAAAATCTAACGCATTTTCCGTTAGTTTCTTTTTCTTTAAAGTTTATTTGGGCAATTAGTGTAGCGGTATCATTAATAATTACTGTACTTATTATTATTTACCCAACCATTTTTAGTATATATACAGATACGATTTTATTTGGGGTTTGGATATTACCTTTTTTTGCTGTTCGGCGTATTTATACCAGTTTATTACGCGTTTTAGACAAGCCAGTATTAGCTATTTTTCCAGAATCTTTTGTTCAACCATTAGTTATATTTTGCCTATTGATATTTTCATTAGTTATATTTGAGCAAAATATAACGCCACAAATAGCAATCATATTCCAGTTGAGTGCTTATGCTACTTCAATGGTATTAGTTTGCGTGTTTTGTAGAAATAAACAAGTTAATACCAAAGCCAGCCAACCTTTTGCAGAATCAATAAAAAAAATTACCTGGGTAAAAGCTGGTTTTATTATGGCTCTAATGGCAACAGCGGAAGGTTTTGCCATGTATATTGACAGATTTATGTTAGGAGTTTTTAGACCGGTTGAAGAGGTAGGTGTTTACTTAGTGGCAGCTAGAAATACTGGTTTTGTTTTATTTTTAGAATCAGCTTTTTTATTGGTTACTATGCCAATAATTGCTAAACGTTATAGTAAAAATGAAAATATAAGCACAATAATTTCAATTCAAAGTATGATCGTTTTTATATTCACGGGAGCCTTTTTTTGCTTTTTTTCTTTTTAGGTGAATGGATAGTTGCTTTATTTGGAGGTGGTTTTGAAACGGCATATTTGCCTATGTTAATTCTCAGTGGCGCATACTTTCTAGGGTCTTTTTTTGGTGCAGGTCCACATATACTTATGATGACAGGGCACGAAAAAATATCTAGCAATATATTAGTTAGTACAACTTTACTGAATATTGTGTTGAATGTGGTATTAATAACTTTGTATGGTGTGGTTGGCGCTGCACTAGCAACATTTATTAGTGAAGTAATGAAAAAATACATTTCTTATATTTTTTTAAAAAGGTATATAGAAAATGATGTTTCAGTACTATCAGTAAATAAAGCTTTATGTGTTTTTTTATACAATGGTTTGTTTAGAAAAAAGTAAATCCATTTTAAATGTATGGTTTACTATAGCTGTTATTGGAATATATGTTTGGAGATTGTAATGCGATTAGCTTGGTTAGATCTTGCTAAAGGAATAGGTATTTCTTTAGTTGTTATATATCATACAATTGAAGGTGTTTTAACCTCGAAGTTAAACCCAACCTATTTCGAAGTTAAACTAGCGGAATATCTCAGTTTATGGATTATTCCGATGTTTTTTATTGTATCTGGAGTTTTAGCAAGAAAAGGTATTAAGTATTCAAACTTTAATGTAGTAAAGTTTAAGCTGATAAATTGGTTGTACCTTTATATAATATGGAGCATGATAATTTATATTGTTAGATTGTCACTAAACAATATAACTAATACAGATATGTCGCCTGAAGATATTTTAAAAATTATTTGGGACCCAATGCCCACAATATGGTTCATTTATGCGCTCTTTTTATGTTTCTTTATTACTTGGTTATTTAAAAAAATAAATGCCTTCGTTGTTTTTTTTATTGCCTTTTCTGCACAATTTTTAAACGTTTATTATTCAGGGTGGTTTCCCGATAGTATATTTGTAAGACTAGCATGGGTTTTTCCATTTTATTATTTTGGGTATCATTTTGCTGAATTTATTCTGAGCGATAAAATTTCAAGGAAGTTTGAAGTTTTATCATTGTGTTTATTTTTAAGTAGTACTATATGTTTGTTTATTTTTGAAGAGCAAGTAAACCTTTATTTAAAACCTTTTGTGTCTTTTTTTCTTGCTTTTACTTTTATTTATATTTGTAGGTTTTTTATTGGGTTCGCCAAATATAAAAAGCTAAGTGACTTTTTTACTTATATTGGATCTATTAGTCTTTTTGTGTATTTAACTCACTTTCCTTTTCCTGCTGCTAGTAGAATATTGTTGTATAAATTAGGAATTAACGAGGTATATTTAATTTCTATGTTAGCCTTATTTTTAGCATACATAATCGGTCACTTTTCTTATATTCTATCTAAGAGCAAATATGGAGCTTTCTTTTTCTTTATTCCTAACAAGTAGGTTAGATATAGAAAAGTAAGGCGATAAGCTAAAGGCGTGGATCACCGCTTCAACTTAATATCAATTTCGTAATTTACTTTCTAAGTAAGTTTAATAAGTTATAAATTTTTAACTTTAATAAAGTGGTTTATGTTATTTTTAGAAGGTAATTAAATGAGCTATACAAATCTTCAGCGTTTTCATGGAATAGATTTTTGTCGTGCCGTGTTTATGATCTTAGGCCTTTTCTATCATGCTGGCTTAATTTATGGAGCAGATAAAAACTGGAATGTAATTTCAGATGAAACTTCAAGTTACCTAAATTTTTTTACTGATATAATTCATCAATTTAGAATGGAAGCTTTTTATGTGATCGCTGGCTTTTTTTATATTCTTGTCTTTTCAAAAAGTAGAGATAATTTCCTTAAAGATAGGGTTTTAAGGGCTTTTGTCCCATTAGTTTTTTGCGGCATAATACTTAATTCCTTTATGAACTACCACAGTTATAATTTAGATTTCAGTAATGGTTTTGTTTATGTACTCAGAGGCGAGTGGTTAGGGCACCTTTGGTTTCTAGGTAATTTGATTCTATACTTTCTATTTACATTTCCTTTATGTAAACTAATTTTACGTAGTAAAACAATAAAAACTACAGGGCTATTGTTAGGTTTTTATTTTATAACTCCCACTATAGCTATCTTAGGTCTTGGGCTGGCTAAAGTAATAACTATAGATTCTTTGGTTGTATTCTTTTCATATAATATGCTTCTATATTATTATGCATATTTTTTACTAGGTTGTTATTGCTATAAAAATTTACACGCTTTTTTATCAATTTTAAATTTTAAGTTTTTTCTATTATCACTAACTACATTTTCTTTGCTTTCATTAATTATCTATATGGATGTCTTTAGTAATGAATTAACGGTTAAACTCTTAGTCAAGCTTTCTAAAGGTTCACTTGTGCTCTCGATGATGGCTCTTGTATATCTGTTAGGTCGCAAAGATTCTATGCTGATTCGGAGGTTTTCAAATTCGAGTTATACTATCTATATATTACATCAACCACTTATAGTACTGCTGTATGTGCTTATTTTTAATAATACGCATATGGGAGCCTTAGTTGAATATTTCTTATTAATATTTTTGGTATTTAATATTTCATATTTTTTTCATGTTTATGTTGTAAAAAACAACCAAATTTTTTTATTTTTATTTAATGGTGTTACTTTTCGTAGTAAATAAAGTTTTTACAAATGTATTTTAGTTGGGGATTTTAGTTCCTGCTATTTTTATTTCTATTTTTTGTGTGGCTTTTAATTCGATTATGGTTAACAAATAAAAGTAAATTTTATTTATCAGTAAGTGGACGTTAAAATCAAAATAGAGTGAATTAATATAGCTGTTATGCCCCAATAACTCGAAATGCGGATAGTAAACGATAGAACCCCACTTTTATGTACGCAAAACAATGTAAAGCGCATTGCTATTGCGAGTGATAATAGGCCGAGCAGCCCAGCTATGGCGCAAGCCTGTAATTGGTGCGGCTAAACAGGCAGACATTGAGGTAGACTAGTTTGGTAATATACCACCCCCTGCACTGGCAGAGACTTATACCCTATTTTATTTAAAGCGCTAGGCACCGAAGTTTTATGTTTAGGTTATAGCTATGAATTTGTACCAATAGACACTGAAGCTGTAGCTGAGTCAGATAGAGAGCAAGCAAAAATATGGGCAAAGGAGTTTGATTTAGACGCTATTTTTTCTACTGATGGTGATGGAGACCGCTCTATTTTAGCTTATGAAAGCGGTGTGTGCTTTAAAGGTGATATCTTATGTATGTAAGCAGCTAAAAGTTTAAATTTAGAAACTTTGGTTGTTCCTGTAATTTGTACGGCTAGTGTTGAAAAAACACATTCTTTTAATAAGGCAGTTCGGACTAAAATTGATTCTCCATATTTTAAAGAAGCATTTAGCGATCTCATAACTAAGTTTAATGCTGTAGCTCGCTTTGAAGCGAATGGCGGTTTCTTGCTTGCTTCATCTATTTTAATTGAAAGCAAGGAGCTTTTTGCCTTACCTACACGAGTTACGTTTAGTGACTGATTGAAGGATATAAAGAGACGAGTGAGTAATTCGCTTATTGGAAATGGTATATTAAACTCAAAAAAATTACTTGAAGAATTAAGCCTAGGGTTTGTACATTTGGATTCACACGATGAAACGGATGGTTTACGGCTAACTTTTAGCAATAAAGATGTTGTCCACTTAAGGCCACCTGGAAATGCACTAGAACTGAGTTGCTATACAGAAAGTACTACTTTAACTGAGGCTAAGCAGTTATGTGAAATCACTTTAAAGTCAATTTCTTCACGTATCGCATAATAAACCAATAGTTTGGAGTTGATGAAGTGGCTAAAATAACAAGTGACCCTGCTGTACGCAGTTTACTGAACAGAATGCCTGAGGAAGTACAAAAAAGCTTTAGTGAAGAACAGTTAGTTCATCTAAAAGTTGCTATAGGTGCAAGGCAGTGGGGTAAGCATGCCTTGGATTGCAGAGGGGTAATAAAGTTTTTTAAATATAGGTATTACTTTGTGGTGCTAGCGGGACGAAACAGGCGTGAATTGAGCGAAAAAGAAAAAAAGATAGCTGCTGTATCTCAAGCAATAACTGTATCACTATTTAGTTTTATTGTTTTTAGCACTTTATTACTTACTGCCTATTTAGTTAAATCGGCAGTAGGAATAGACATATTTAGTAATTACTCTTTTGGGGTGTGGTCTTGGTTTAAGGGACTGTTTAAATAAAAGATAGGTAATAAACTTGTTTATATATGTTTAACTAAGTTTTGATAAGTTTAAATTTGTTTGTTTTATGTTGAGTCCTCGCTACTTGAAAAGATTTTGCATAATATTGCTATATATTAAAGCATCCTTAATATTGAATACTTTATTATGTTGATGTAACATTTAGCGTAGAGTTTTGTGGAGCTTAGTTCACTTATTAAGATATCTATAGGGATACATAGTATGACATCTTCAAGGACGTTCAAGCCTAATGGTTCGTCTGATGCAAGTTTTTATCGTTTGTTCGATATTTTTGCATTATTTTTGGCCTTTCAATGTTCTGCTGTTTTTTATAGCTATGAACTCTCACCCACTTATATGGTTGCTGCATTAACCGTTGCGTTAAGCTTTTTATATTGTGCCGAAATATTCTCGGCTTATCGCTCTTGGCGTGCAGGCAAATTTAGAACCATGGTGTTATGTGCGTGGGGGGCTTTATTTGTCGCGTTTGCAGCCTTATTTTGTGTGTCATTTGTTTTTAAGTTTACAGAAGAGCTATCGCGCATTGGTTTGGGTTTGTGGTTTTTATTGAGTTTTGCTTTTATGTATAGCTGGCGATTAGGGGCACATATGTTTAAGCGCAACAAGCGCAAGCTAGGGATGAACTTACGGAATGTTGCTATTGTTGGTGCAACAGAGTCGGCCGTGCATTTGTACAACGAAATTACTAAAAATGATGAGTTAGGCTTTAAGTTTTTAGGTTTTTATGATGATCGACAGCCTGAACGCTTATTTGAAAATTCTACAAAGCATGATGTAGCAGGTAAAATTCAAGATGCTGTTGATGCAGCCCGAAATGGCCATATAAGTGTTTTATATATTGCCCTCCCTATGAAAGCCGATAAACGCATAGCTGATATATTGCTGCAATTAGGTGACACAACAGTTGATGTACATATTATACCTGACTTTTTAGTATCTAACCTAATACATGCGCGAATAGAGCACGTTGGTGAGCTTGATACTTTAAGCGTGTTTGAATCCCCGTTTATTGGTGCGCGAGAATTTATAAAGCGAACTGAAGATGTAATTGTAGCTGCTTTAATTTTAATGTTGATCTCGCCTATTTTAATTGCCATTGCATTTGCTGTTAAATTTACTTCTAAAGGACCTATTATTTTTAAGCAAGACAGATATGGACTTGATGGACGTAAAATTAAGGTATGGAAGTTTCGCTCAATGACCGTTACTGAAAACAGCAATGTGGTGACCCAAGCTAAAAAGAATGATGCACGTATTACTCCTTTAGGCGGTTTTTTGCGACGTACTAGCCTTGATGAATTACCGCAATTTATAAATGTTTTAAAAGGTGATATGTCGATAGTTGGGCCAAGGCCTCATGCCGTAGCACATAATGAGGAATACCGTAAAAAAGTAGAATTTTATATGTTACGTCACAAAGCTAAACCTGGAATTACTGGTTGGGCACAAATTAATGGCTGGCGTGGCGAAACCGATACATTGGACAAAATGGAAAAACGTGTAGAGTTTGACCTACATTATATTAAACATTGGTCGTTGTGGTTTGATGTTAAAATTATTTTTATGACAATTTTTAAGGGATTTAAAAATGCAAATGCATACTAAAAAACTTGTACCACTTAGCGCTTTACTGAGTGTTGTTATATCTGCGCCTGCAGCTGCTAATTTAAAGCCAGGTAGTATTATTACTAAAGATGGGGCTGAAATCACCCCCACTTTACAAACCGGTTTTAGTAGTAACAATAACTTCTTTAGCACCCCCGAAAATGAAGAGTCACGTTTGATTTGGACAATAGCACCAGATATTAAAGCGGTTATTGAAGATGGTCCGGATAGCTATAGCTTAGATTTAGGCACTAGTAGCTCGTTACACAATAAAGATGCTACAGATAACTTTACGCAAGTTAATATAGGTGCGGGTGTTCATAAAGAATTTACAAGCCAACATAGGTTAGATGTTAATGGTGATGCCGACTGGCTATATGAACCACGTGGCAGTGGTTTAACCGAAGGCTTAGGTGATGTTGTTAATGAACTTGTAAAGTACCAACAACAAAATGTTTTTGCTCGTTATGAGTATGGTGCGCAAAGCTCAAAAGCACAAGTAGCTTTAAGTGCCGGCTTTTTTAGTAAAAAATACCAAAGTTTTAGAGAAGTATCTCAGTACCGTGACTATGATAAATCGTTAATAGGGATAACAGGTTATTATAATACCCAAGCTGCCACTCGTACCTTTTTACAGGTTAAACAAGAAAACTACCGTTATGATGTATTAGCCAGTAGTGGTATCTCGCGTGATAGCGTTGATATTAAAGTACTTGCAGGTATGGAGTGGGAGGCAACAGCGGTTACTTCTGGTTCGTTTAAAGTGGGTTACCAAAGCAAAGACTTTGAATCGAGTCAGCGTGAAAATTTTAGTGGTTTAAGTTGGGAGGCAGCCATAAATTGGCAGCCGCTTAGTTACTCTACCGTTCAGTTTATGACTAGCCGGGCAGCAAAAGACCCGTTAGTTCAGGGCGATTACATTAAAGAAAGCGTTTATGGTGTTAATTGGACTCACAACTGGAGTGATTATTTAAGTTCGCTTGCAAGCGTTAATTATATTGACGAGCAATACACTGGCGACGTTGGCCGTAAAGATAAAACTAAAAACTTACGTTTAGGTTTAAATTATGTAGCCAGCAATTTTGGTATGGTTTCGACGTATGTAGATTTTATGGATAAAAACTCTACAGTAAATGCTATTGAGTTTGACCGTGTAATAGTCGGTGTTAATTTTACTTTTGCGCTAAAGGCTAATTAATGAAGTACTTTTTTTATTTAATGCTGCTTGTAGTAAGTAGCGTTTGTTTTGCTCAACCAGCGCAAAATTATGTATTAGGTGCAGGAGATAAGGTTGAAATTAAAGTATTTGGTCAACCAGATTTAGAAGTTACTGCATTACTAGGTAATAGTGGTGAGGTTAATTACCCATTTTTAGGTAAAGTTAAACTCGCAGGTTTAAATACCTCTGAGATTGAGCAAGTTATAACAGAGGGGTTAAAGCCCGATTACCTAGTAAACCCCAATGTGTACGTTCAAGTTATAGAATATCGGCCTTTTTATATACATGGTGAGGTTGAAAACCCAGGCGCATACCCTTACCAACCTGCCATGACCGTTAACCAAGCAATAGCTCTTGCTGGCGGGTTAACCGAGCGAGCATCTACCGATAAAATTTTTATATTTAAAGAGCAAACTAAACAGCAGCAACAAAAAGGTAGTTTAAATAGCCAAATTGCAGCGGGCGATACTATAAAAATTGAACAACGCTTGTTTTAAGCAGTTTACAAGGCAGTAATTAATGAACCAAATGAACGATAACATAAACAATAATGAAGAAATTATTGAATTAGGCGCTTACTTCAATGTTGTTAAGCGCGCCAAGTGGAGAATTTTAGGTTTTGCAACTGTGGTTACTTTATTAACTATTATGGTAGCACTTACTTTAGTACCAAAATATGTTGCAACTGCCACATTACTAATTGAAGCAGAGCAAGCCAAAGCTGTTAGCTTTGAAGAAATATATGGCTTAGATTCCAATAAGAAGGAATACTATCAAACTCAGTTTGAGGTTATTAAGTCAAACAGTATTGCTCGTGAAGTTATAACTAAGCTTGCTCTAAAGAATCATAGTGATTTCATCGTAAAGCCTTCACCAGCCGGAGAACTTAAGTCTTTTCTAAAAAAATCGTTACCTTTTCTAAATAATAAAGAAGAAACTATATACTCACCTGCAGAGCAGGATGAGCGTGAAATGCTTGGTTTATTAGCTTTATTTAAATCGCGCCTTACTGTATCTCCTATTTCTAAAACTCAGTTAGTAAGAGTTAGTTTTGAATCGAGCGATCCTAAATTAGCTGCACTTGTAGCAAATACAGTTGGCGAAGTTTACATAGAAAGCCAAATGCGTGCCAAAATGGGTATTACACAGCAAGCCTCAAGTTGGTTAAATACGCGGTTATCTCAATTACGTATTCAGTTAGATGACTCTGAAGTACGTTTACAAGCTTACCGTGAACAGCAAAAGTTGGTTGATATCGAAGGGATCGCGGGTCTTGCAACGCAAGAGCTTGAGCAAATATCGCAACAATTAGTAGAAGCGCGAAACGAAAAAAATAACCTTGAAAGCATTAACCGTGTTATCAGTGAGTATGGCAATAACAATTTAGATCTTTTAGGCAGTATGCCAGAAATTACTTCTCATAAAGTGATTCAAGATGTAAAGCGTGAGGTAATACTCGTTGAACGTAAGCTAAGTGATTTAAGCGAAGTATATGGCCCTAAACACCCTAAAATAATTTCTGCTAAGGCTGAACTTGCGACTGTAAAAAATAATTTAAATAAGCAAATTAAAGGCCTTGTTACCGGCATTGAAAAAGAGTTAAATCGCGTAACACGAACTGTTAGTGCGCTTGACCGTGACTTGGCTAAAATACGTGCTGAATACCAAGATATCACCCGCAAAGAAACACAGTATAATCAATTAAAACGTGAAGTTGAAACTAACCGTAATATTTTTAATACGTTTTTATCTCGCTCTAAAGAAACCGAGGTAACAAGCGACTTTAGCTCAGCTGCTGCACGATTTACCGACCGAGCCTACGCACCAAAAGATCCAGCTAAACCAAATAAAAAACTTATTGTTGTACTCGCTTTTGTTGCAAGTTTGGGTTTTGCAGTTGTGATGAGCTTTGTATTTGATGCGTTAAACGATACCGTTAAAACTAAAAGTGATGTTGAAGGGAAATTAGCGCAAAGAATGCTTGGCTTATTACCTAATGTGCCTATGCCGAAAAAAAGCGTATTTCCTATACATGCTTACCTTGACGATAACTACAGGCGTTTTGCAGAGTCTGTTCGTACATTCCGTACTAGTTTATTATTAACGCAATTAGAGCGCGATCATAAAGTTATTGCCGTTACATCCAGCTCTCCAGGTGAAGGTAAAACGACTACTTCAGCTAATTTAGCAATGTCGCTTGCGCAAATGGGTAAGGTATTACTAATTGATGCAGATTTGCGTAAACCAAGCATAGCAAAGCGCTTTGATATACCTGTGTTCCACCCTGGTCTAAGTAATTTAATTATAGGCACCGAGCAGTTTAGTGAGTGTGTTCATGTAGATGGGCAGTCGGGTGTGGCTATTATGCCCAGTGGGCAAATTCCCGGTAGCCCTTTGGAGCTTTTATCTAGCTCACGCTTTAACGAAGTGCTCGATGTTTTAAAATCTAAGTACGATCATATAATAATTGATACGCCGCCTACTCAGGCTGTGAGTGATGCACTTGTTATTTCACAAGGTGCTGACTCAGTTATTTATGTAGTTAAATCTGATGTTACTCGAATTAAACCAATAAAAGCAGGTATAGAGCGTTTATTTGAGTCTAAAGCGCATGTTGCCGGTATTGTGCTAAATAAAGTTGATATGAGTAAAAGTAAAGATGAGCATAGCCATGGTTATTACGATTATTACGATTACTCGCAAAAACCTGAGCAACCTACCTCTTAATTGCTAATAATTTATGTTTGATATTCACTCTCATATTTTGCCAGGCATTGACGATGGCGCTAAAGATTTAAGCGAGTCTTTAGCGCTATTAAAAATTGCGCAAGATGATGGAATAACACATATGGTGGCAACTCCTCATATTCATATGGGGCGATTTAATAACTCAGCAAAAAATTTATACAGTGATATAAGTTTATTAAAGCAAGAGGCTTTCAATGTAGGCATTGATTTAAAGTTGGCGGTAGCTGCTGAGGTTAGGCTCGACATTGAATTAATGGCGATGGTTATGGAAGGCCAGTTACCTTTTATTGGTGCATTAGATTCGGTTAATTATTTGTTGTTAGAGTTACCTCACTCGCATGTACCGCAAGGTTATGATAAGTTTATAAATTGGCTAGCTAAGCAAGATATAAAAGCGATAATTCCTCACCCAGAACGCAACAGAGATATTCAAGCAAACCCATTTTACATTGAGCGTTTAAAACAGTTAGGTTGTGATTTTCAATTAACAGCCTCAAGTATAGAAGGGGCTTGGGGTGATACTGCAAAAGCAATTAGTATTGATATGTTACAAAAAGGATTGGTTAGCTATGTTGCCTCTGATGCCCATTCAGTTAAACGTAGGCCTCCAATATTAAGCAATGCAAAAAAGTTAGTTGCAGATTTAATTGGTGAGTTTGAGGCAGAAAAATTATTTGTTAGCAATCCACAGCGCTTAACAGAGTCTTTGTTTGATGAATGATTTAAAAAAGCTAACTCAAATAACTTTGCTAGCAATTATTACATTATTTATTAGTTACGAGAGCATACAAAGTATGCGTGCTAATGCATGGTATTTTAATGCATTAAATACGCTAAAACAGCCTCGTGCTTTAATAACTCCTCAAGAGCTTCACCTCGCAAACGATGCGATAACACTCGCTACTCAACTAGAGCCTTTACAGGCGCATTATTGGCAGCTAAGTGCTTATATAAAAATGCTTAGCCTGACTGAAAATAACGTGAACCGAAGCAATGTTCCTAAAGTATATCAGCTGGCAGAGTTGGCTTTATTAAATTCGTTAAAGTACAGGCAGTCGTGGGCAGAAACTTGGATTGAATTAGCTAAAATAGTTAGTTACCAAGAAGGTCCAAGCGAGCGTGTATTTGGTTATATTCAGCAAGCTAAACAAGTTGGCCCTTATAAAATAGATGTTCATTTAGGTGTTATTGAAATAGCGCTTGTTAACTGGCAGCAACTCCCTCCAAAATATAAAGCTTTGTATGTTAGCGAGCTTAGCCTTACAGCCAAACATGGTTATAAATTTTCACGTGCGTTTGAGATAGCTAAGCAAACAGATACACTCCCTACTTTATGTTTGTCACTTCAGTTTGGCGCGCAGTTTGAGTCAGCTAGAAATAGCTGGATGTTTAAAAAACACTGTAAATAGGTTTTCTTGTTTAGGAAAATATTTCAGCTATTAGTTATTTAACCTCACCACCGAGAGTAAAGTAAAATTGCGTATATTTACTTTAGAGCATTGCTTCTTTTTTAAAAGATCATGTCTACAAAGAGAAGAAAATGAGGAGTAAATGAGAAGACACAACCAATTGATACTTTTACTTTGTTGTTGCTACTCTAAAGCGCAGCGTCTCTAAACCTCTTTGTGAATATTTAACTAATTTTTTTAGCTCTTGCGTGAGCAAGCTTCACGCCTACGGGTTATACACTTAAATTTGGCTTGATCTTGCGTATGTTAAGTGCACAGGTCTTTTTAAAAGATCATTTACACAAAGAGAAGTAAATGAGAAGGCATCATCAATTTGGCACTCTAAAAGCGCCGCACTTCTATACTTCTATGAAAAATCACAAAATCTAAGCACATTAAAACGCCCAGAGCCATTGTATAAGCTCTGGGCTACAAATGGCTCTTAGTTGAGCCTTGCGCTAACTAAATACACTTTCGCAATTCTTAGGGAGAAGAAGAAAGTACCTCTAAGTGTAGTTA
>MDTG01167537.1_pt1 | contig 22974 bp, 20 predicted proteins | sample 811421 | NCBI WGS metagenome assembly MDTG01 (sample SAMN05326645, study PRJNA326480) | marine metagenome | isolation source: seawater | place: Pacific Ocean: South East | collected 2011
AATGCTGCCTGGGAATGTATTCATGAACAACGATATCGCTTCCAGTGGTCTGATCGTGGTGCGGGTGAGACTGTGATTGAATTGACCGGAGATCCTCGAGAAATTCCACCACCATCAAAGTCCAACAAAGGGTGGCATGATTATCAAGGTAAGACATGTACTGGTCCTCGACTTTTTCATCGTGCACGCTTTGAAGTCGAGGGTTTATGGACAGTAGAAGGAAATCGCGTGATGATGTTGTCCAGAGACTGTCTCTTGCGCTTTGAAGATCTGGCGGCGGCCTATCTTTCATCAACAGAGCGCTCAACGGATTCCAGGACTACTTGGGAGGGCCTAAGTTCACACGAACAAATCGTGATGTGGGATGCAATGGCGGAGGCATCCCGTAAGCAGTTTTTAGGTGCGGGTGAATTGGTATTGGTTGCATCTGCTGAACACTGGATTGATGTCGCAACAAGACACCTATCGATGCAGGGTTTGGGCAGAGTGACAAAAGCTACTGAAATTGATGGTCAGGGTGGTGTCGAACTATACCTCGCATCAGCACTGCACCCAGCCATTGTAACTGGGAGACTGCTCGGCTGTTGGGAGCGAGCCGAGGGACGTGGTGCCCAGGCAGAGTGGAAAACAACAGAAGATGGTCACCGCATCATACTCAAGAATCGTCGTGAAATCGCATGATTGGTCAATACGTGCTGATATTTTGCCGCACGCCACCACTCAATCATTAAGTGCAAAGCGCAATGTCGGTGAAAGGTCGAAGGGTGCTACGCACCCTGTGGAGATGAAGATATGGCACTAAATCACAACCAATGGGCAGTTGTCGCAATTACAGCAACCATCTGTCTAGCAGGAATGTACACCATCGTCGGTTCAGCGATGGAAACCACTGTAGGATTTGATCGAGCGGGCGACGACATCACTGCCCCTGAGGGTGAAACTCAGGATGGCGGTGCAGATTACGATAATGACGGTTTGAGCGACCGGATGGAAACTACCCAATATGGAACTGATTTCGACAATAATGATACAGATGGTGATGGCTTACTCGATGGTTGGGAAGTTGCCAATGGCCTAGACCCCCTCGACGATGGAGATGCTGATTTTGCAGAAATCGAATCATCTTCACCCCCGACAGATGATGATGTGACTACTGGTGAAAACAACGAAACTTTCCCTGACCCTGACAATGGCCCCAATGGCGACCCTGACCGCGATGGGTTGCCCAATTCCGACGAAGCTCTTTACGGTACAAATCCAAATCTGCGAGATACAGATTCCGATGGACTCAATGATGGTTGGGAAGTAATGCATCAGCGTGAAATTTTAGGTGCAGATGGGAACCCTATTCTGTTGATGAATCCAGTTGATGCCAATTGGGATTGCAACTTGCTAAGCCCGCAGATAGAAGCTCAGTGGATTTTGGACTACGGGCAAGACGAGTGGAATCTATTGGAAGATTCATTCACAGAGCGCCACTCATGTGACCAAGTTCTCGATGTAGATGGAGATTCAATGCCGAATTACATTGAGGAGCGGTACGGAACTAACCCTTGGGAACTTGACAGTGACGGCGATTTAATTGGTGACGAAGTCGAAGTTGCATTTGGTGATATTGAAATCGATTCATTTTGTGGTTCTTCGATTACCCCGATGACCATGCAGGCCCCATTTACTCAGGCGAGAATCGTTGAGGACAACCTTGACTGGTTCGAGCAAGACATGGACAATGATGGTCGTACAAATGGTCCAGGTGACTGGGATACAGACGGTGATGGCATGCCTGACGGATTCGAATATTGTTACAACTCTGTTCTAGATCCAGCCAATGCTACAGATTCTTTCTCCGATGCAGATGGCGATGGTCTTTCCAATGTCGAAGAATACCAAGTTGCCTACACTTTCGGCCCTGCAAATTTCACAGATCCAACCGACGCCGATACTGATGGTGATTTCATGCCCGATGGCTGGGAGGCCAGCAATGGGATCAATCCTCGTGATGGAAGCAATGGAAATGACGATCCGGACTACGATGGCTTCGACAAGAACGGCAACGGGGATGTCCGTCTCTCTGAATTCGATGGTTTCGCTAGAGTTCATGCAATCTCTGTAGAATTGTATGATGAAGTGACTGAAAACCAAACTGTTGCATGGGCCAAGGTCACACTCTCAGGTGCCAGTTCAGGTGGAGCGAATCAGCAATATGAGTTGATTCCTCTCAAGGCTCCTTGTGATGGATTTGTGTATTCAATCTCGGCCGTGATGAATGAGGAAATTACCGAGCGTAGCTTCGTTTGGATGAACATTGTCGAGCAGAGTGAACGCTTCACAAACTTAGATGAATACCGTGCAAAGTTTAGTCCAGATACCAATTTTAACGATCCTGAAGAGGACTGGGTCATTTTGGGTCGTTCAACAGATCCATTAATCCAAGATACCGATGGTGATGGGCTAATTGATGGTATTGAAGTCATGGGTTGGACGATTCGTGTTGTCCAGCGTGGAGTCAATGAAATTGATGTGTATAGTGACCCCAATATGTTTGATACGGATGGAGACGGTTTGAATGACAGTCGCGAATATTACGAAACATACACCAATGCCAGTAACCGTGATACTGACGGCGACAACCTGGAGGATTATACAGAGGCAGTCGATGGATTCGTTTGGAATGGCCAACCATATACTACCAATGCCTCAATGTTTGATACAGACAATGATGGTCTAGAAGACGGCGAAGAAATCGCACTAGGTCTAGATCAATACATCACTCATGCAAACAATTCCGATACAGATAACGACACTCTTAGTGACGGAAACGAGGTACTGTACATCCCTCGGCCTTGGCAACCGGCAACCAATCCACTGGTGAACGATACAGATGGTGATGGTATGCTTGATGGCTGGGAGATGCAGGTTGAATCAACCACTGAAAATACACGATCACATTCATTGTGGATTTCTATGGAGCCATGGCGACCAGTCGGTTGTGAGGATTCGTCCTGTGAAAAGGCTGCAGGTGGTTGGATTTATCTGAATGGTATTCAAGAGTGGTCGGGTAGCCCCGGTGATGCCGATGGTGATGGTAAAGCAGATCCGAAATATTTCATTCATGAGATGAATCTAACTGGATTTACCATGCCAAGCAATAGTGGTCGATGGGCCCTTGATCCTGCCTTTGGTAGCCTACCAGATGCCAACTTCGATGTTGACAATGACACTTTGCCGAATGCCATGGAGGCGCCTGACCGGTGGGATACCAACCCTGTTGATGATGACACAGATCAAGATCGCCTTCCAGATGGTTGGGAAGTATACTGGTCAGACAAAGCACTGGAATTGGGGCTGACCAATGCTGAGGAATTGGAGGGCTATGGTGCACGAGGACCCATGGATCCGAGCATGATTGACAGTGACCTCGATGGTATTGAAGATGGTGAGGAAGATTTCGATCGAGACGGGCTCAACCGAACCAACTTGTTGAATCGTTACTGTCCATCTCACAATGATCCAACGACATTCAACTGTCACATCGATCCAGAAACTTCCACTGGAGTACAATTCTATGATGACTTGGAAAATTACACCAATTATGAAGAATTGTTGAACGGTACAAGTCCAGTTCAAAACGATACTGAAGGCGATGGTCTAGAAGACGGTCCAGAGGTATTCTATCAAGACCATGATGATGATGGCATGGCTTCGGGTTGGGAATACTACTTCCAATTCGATCCGTTTGATGCAGCCGACGCAATCATCGATGTTGATCAAGACGGATATTCAAACAAGTGTGAAGAAAAGTGGTACACCAATCCACGAGAATCTACGAGTTTCCCAGGTCAAGGTCAGCACTGTGACAATTTCGAGTGATGACAAGTTGAATGCCACGTATTCGCGCTCAATTTGAGCAACGATTGAAAACCGGTGAACTCGCCCTGAGAGTATGCTCAAGGGTAGATGGTGGCACCTTTGGGTGCTCAGCGCAGTTTTTTTGTGCTCATCCACCGTTACTGGATCTACTGTGATTGATGATCCTCCACAAGTGATTTTATCGCATCAACAGGGCACCATCGTTGCTGGTGAATTCGAGCTAAACGGCACCTATATCGACGAAGAATACCCGACAACAATTACTTGGGAAATTCACAATGGCACTGCGATTGTCGCTTCTGGCGAATTGATTACAAGTTTACAACTGCTACCGTTAAATCAATCGTCCCGTGACATGTGGTCATTTGAAGTAAAATTGAATTTCACTTCCATCGAACCTTGCTCTTGTGTGATTATTGTCGAGGCCATTGACGCATCACAACAGAGTTTCATTTCACAATTAATTGTCTTACATTACGGGGATACAACAGAATCGGTTCCCGATTTGATTCCACGCGCTATTTTCAACTCAGCAAACCATGCAAGCAAACTCACTGGTTTAGATTCCATTGATGTCTTTGCTAAAGATGACCTTGGTGATACAGACATCCAATGGGCATTAACTGACAATAGTATAATCGCTCAAAGTTGTGCGCTGTCATGGATAGATAACCCGGTTGTCAATTGGTCTGATCCATTACAATCAATTTCACACCCACATCTACATCATTCCCATCAAATTTCGATAGATACTACAAATTACGATGATGGTTCATATTCTCTACTATTGCGTGCAGTAACGGACAATATTGAGCAAAGCTCGGTCTCAGCATGCCTTACGGTAGGCATAGACAACCAGTTTCCAACAGCAAACATCTCCGGCTCTACATTACTAAACGAAAGTGCGGATATTGTACAGTTTGATGGGAGTTCTAGTTCGGATGGAATTTGGGGTCGTGCAGAACTGATCTTCTTATGGGTACTCGATGGAGATATTGATGCACCAGAGGTGGTTAGTGGAAAGGACTTGAGTACATTCACATTCGATGGGAGTCGATCTGGAAATTTTTCGCTGACTCTCACAGTAGTCGATGAGGTTGGATTTACCAATACGACGACCCACTCGTTTAGTATAGGAAATCAAGCTCCGATTGCATCCCTGCGTGTTGGTGGGCAACCGCTGACTGATGGTTCTGAAATTACGCTTATTGACAGTCCACAATGGTTGATTGAATGTCGTGATTCCTACGACACACCCAACGACCAAGACGGGTTAATTTGCACATGGTACATTGATGACGAACCCAAGATGACGGGATGGGCTCGTCAGTTGGACAAACCGGATGACCTATCCCGGCCACATACATTGAGATTATTGGTCACAGACGACGATGGAGCCAATGACAGTATTACGGTAACCTTTGGGGTACAAGGAACGCCTTCAGATCCAAGTTACGTTACCCATGAAGATTCAAGCAATTTCGATATCTTTGTACAAGCTTTGGTTTTACTCTTGTCAATTGTCGTACTGATGTTCACCATTCTCTATGTAAATCGAAAATATACTGGTCACTCTGCTCCCATCCCTAAGTGGAAACGTGATTGACCCGAATATCTCATGAAGGTTGTTGCATTCGGCAGTATGATGTACGAAAGGGTCTCCTCTGCTCTCGGCGAGCGACCACCCCAGATATCTCATGAAGAGATGCGTGGTCGACAGCAAAAATTTTGCTCGAAACTGGATTTAGGTTCTGTTGCAATCATCACCAATAACCCGGTATCCATACGTAGCCGCGACACACATCATCGACACCGATTTAATTCGTATCTACACTATCTTACCGGATGGCATGGTGAGGATGGTGTTGCCGTATTTTTCTATGATGACACGTGGAAATGTAGACTCTATGTCCAGGCTCGTGATGTCGTCAAAGAAACTTGGACCGGCCGTCGACCCGGGACTGAAGGTGCATTGGAGAATTGGCCGATTGATGAGGCAGAAAGCAGAGATAAGATTCGTGAAAGTTTGGAAAAGATGTTAGTTGATTGCACCAGTGTTTACCATATCGACGGGCTAGACATTGTTGTTGATGATATCGTCAGCAAAACATTCGATGATATACTCGACCCACGTACTATTCTTGATGACATGCGCGTGACAAAATCAGAAGCCGAAATTGCGCTGATGAAATATGCTGCCGATTTGGCCGCACTAGCACATATCGAGGCCATGCGTGAGTGCAGGCCAGGAATGGGTGAATGGCAGTTACAATCCATTATCGAGGGATGTTTTCTCTATCACAAATCTGAATGGGCGTACCCGAGTATTGTGGGTAGTGGTGACAATGCTACGATTCTACACTACAATGAGAATAGTCAACCTGCCTCTGATGGTGACATTGTACTCATCGATGCAGGCTGTGAAGTTGACGGCTATGCCAGCGACATCACACGCTCTTTTCCTGTAAACGGTAAATTCACAGAACAACAGCGAGCGATATACGATCTTGTATTGAAATCACAAATCGCGGGTATTGAGGCGTGTCAGGTGGGCTCCCCATGGAGTGCAATGCATCATGCTACATCACGAGTACTTGCTCAAGGTTTGATCGATTTAGGTATACTCAATTGTACTTTAGATGAAGCACTTGGTGACGATTTGAATGGGCCATATCGACAATTCTTCATGCATGGGACTGGCCATTTACTTGGTCTTGATGTCCATGATGTAGGGGGGGGCCGTCAAGGTGATGATGGTCCAGAGCGTACCTTGACACCAGGAATGGTCCTGACCATCGAGCCAGGATTGTACTTTGGAGCTTGGAGAGAAGATATCGATATCGACCCTAAGTGGGCAGGAATTGGAATACGAATTGAAGATGATGTACTCATTACAGAAGATGGGCCAGTCATTCTAACATCGAAATGTCCGAAGGGCGTTTCTGAGATTGAGGACATCGTCGGTAAACACTGAGGGGTTTGAATGTGGCAAAAAATTCTCGATGAGCAACGAGGCTCTTCTCCGCCCAGATTGAGCGTCGAGGATGCGACTGAACTTTACGAAAATGCAGATTTCAATTTGCTCCGTAGTGTAGCTCTTGAGCGTAGAAAAATTGTCAATCCGGGCAATCATGTGACTTACATGATTGATCGAAATGTCAACTATACCAACGTCTGCACAATCAACTGTCAGTTCTGTTCTTTCTATCGCCCACCGGGCCATGACGAAACTTATACCCAAACATTTGAACAAATATCGCAGCGAATTAGTGAATTGGAAGAAGTTTCTGGAGTGCGAGTTTTGATGCAAGGTGGTGTCAATCCTGAATTACCACTGAGTTGGTATACGGATCTAATGAGGTACTTGAGGGAAAAGCATCCATCAATTGCCCTAGATTGTTTTTCTCCTATTGAAATTGAAGGTATAGCTGAAGTGTGTGGTAAATCCACACTTGACGTGTTAACAGAACTCAAGCATGCAGGCATGCATGGGCTACCTGGTGGTGGTGCAGAGATGCTTGTTGATGACGTACGACTAGATATATCTCCGAAGAAAGGAAGTGCTGAAAATTGGTTACGTGTGATGCATGAAGCGCAGTTACTCGGGCTGACGACCTCGGCGACCAATGTGTTTGGTTTTGGAGAAAACGCTTTCAATCGGGTGCAACACATGGATAGAATACGTGATTTGCAAGATCAAGCTTTGAAAAATGAATGGATTGGTTTCACCTCATTTGTTGCTTGGCCTGTACAGTTGGAGACCAATGTGTTTGGGCGCCGAAATCGCGGTCAGAACAAGTTCGAGTTGGGTGCAGGCCCTACTGAATATCTTCGTCATGTGGCCATTTCCAGGTTATTCTTCGACAATATTTCTCATATCCAGGGTTCATGGCCAACGATGGGTTTGGACATCGCACAAATGGCGCTACTTGGTGGTGCAGACGACGTGGGGTCAACGATGATGGAAGAAAATGTCGTTTCTGCATCAGGAACTGAGAAGACTTGCGCTCTCGAATCAGAACTCCAAGAAACCGTCAGACGCGCTGGATTCAAACCCATCAGGCGAGATTCTGACTACAACTTATTGGATACACCTGTCGTTTCACCAGATGTTACTGCCTTTCCTGCCCCTCCTCCTATGCAGCCTTGATCGGTGTTCACATGCGACGACGTGCAACTGTACCTGCTCGCGTGAATATTATTGGCGAGCATACTGATTATGCTGGTGGTTTGGCACTACCGTTTACAATCAACTCTAAATTAGAATTGGAGGCAAATTTTTCTGCCACAGAATATATTGGCGATGCTACGATTATTGAATTGTGGAAAGAGGCTGGCGGTCCAATCGCTGAATTGAAACTACAAAGTGACATTCCAATTGGTAAGGGGCTTTCGTCATCTGCAGCATTGTGTGTCGCAATCGTCTCTTGTGTCACTGGCCAAGTAGGAAACATGCATACCTGCCTCCTTGCACAGCAGATAGAGCACCGAGTACTTGGAACTCAATGCGGGTTGTTAGATCAAATGGCGATGATATATGCGAAGCAAGGATATGCAACAATGATTGATTTCTATACCAATTCTATCGAAGAAATAGAAATGCCACTGACTTGGAAATTCAAATTAATCGATTCTGGAATACATCGAGCGCTTGCTGATACAAACTATGGACCCAATTTAGCATTCAAAAATGATCATGTGATTGCTGAAAATAATCGTGTTATTCAGGCACAAAGTGCAAGTGCCAAAGAACTGGGAGAATTGCTTAACCAGTCTCATGAATCTCTGATTAAATTGGGTGTCAGTTTACCCAGTATAGACACAAAGGTGCATGAATTGCAGCAAATGAGCGGTGTACTAGGTGCCAGGATGATGGGTGGTGGATTCGGTGGAATGATTCTAGTACTCGTGAATGATGATACCGTACTACCTGAATTTCCACTGGTGGAATCATCTGGTCCTGCGACTTTGGAAATACTCTTCTAACTTTGACAATCTTTCAGGTGTTCCCATGTCCCAAAATGGGGTTTCGTCAAGATAGGCATGGATGCGACCTGAATATGCAGGGTATACTGTTTCTTCCCAACTCCATACACCCGATTTCCCAATTTCATCAATAACCGATTTTCCGACGATACTGGTGCCTGCTTCGTACCCATTGTAGGTCGCTTTTTGGTCCACCTTTGAGTATTCAACAACCAACCCATTTTGGTGATGTAAATTGAAAGTATCATGGCCTTCAATGACGGTCATAGTGATTGGTAATCCATGTTCAGAATGAGCCTTCAACAATCTCCTGTAATTGATTGGATGATAATCGTCACCCCATACCAAAACGAATTCATCGTCAAGGTAATTTCGTGCATTCCAAAGTGCGCCTCCCGTTCCCAATCTCTCACTCTCTTGAACAAAAGTGAGCTCAATTCCTTCATGTGTAAGATGTTCAAACTGCTCACCCAAATGACCGGTTAAGATCAACGCATTTCGACAACCCTGCCCATGAGCCCAGTCCAAAATATGCATGAGCACAGATTTCCCATCGACAGAGATGAGCGGCTTTGGAATCGTCTGTGTCAATTCACCCAGTCTAGTGCCGAGCCCACCAGCGAGAATCACAATCTGAGGTATGCGCGTGTCAGTCACATAATCTGCATACACTTTGCCACTTTCTTTGAGTGTGCGAATCTGTTTAGCATAGTCGACGTGATACAACCCAAATCGCTGTGTATAACCCTCAGCCCACTCAAAATTATCCATCAAACTCCAATGGTAGAAACCACGAATGTCAAGTCCATCACGAATGGCTTCTGATGTAATCCAAAGGTGCCTTCTAACATGTTCAGGACGCATGTCATCGTCATCGTCAGCAACACCATTTTCTGTCACAAAAATCGGTAGATTGAGGCTTCGAACCATGTCAAAAGATCGACGCAATCCTTCCGCATACATTGGGTATCTGAAATCTGTACGTTCTTCCCATGGACGTTTAACCGGAACTAAATCAACAGTTGTAGGCATAAATGGAGTTGTTAACAAGTGAGTATAATAATTGACACCAATGAAATCACTACTATTTTTCAGCCCATCGATTTTTTTGGAAAAAATGGAAGACGGTGCTCTGAATTTACCAGTTTTTAGAGATCGAATCCAACACCGATTAAACATCTCATCGAGTATTTTGGATTGTATCCAATGCAACAGATTCCATCTACGGTAAGGATCGAAAATATTGATGTTTTTGACCAAACCAATTTGAGCATCTGAACCACCCGACATTGATTTCAGTGCGCGATAGCACTGAGCGTGTGCAACCATCATGTTTCGGGATACAGCTTTGGTGAGCTTGAAAGATCGCTTGCCTGGGGGGAATTCACCAAGTACATATCCCATCGATGTAAATACTGCAGGCTCGTTAATGGTACACCACCACTTCACACGATCACGGAATTCTGCAAACATTTTCTCAGAAAATCTGACCCACAAATTGACATTCTCACGGATTGTAAATCCACCCATTTCTTCAAACCAAATCGGATGTGAGAAATGGTGTAGGGTAACCATGGGTGTGATGTTTTTTTCTAATAAATCATCAATCATTGCAGAATATTGAGAAATTGCAGTATCATCCCAACTCCCCATATTTGGTTCGATACGACTCCATTCAATTGAAAATCTGTAGTGTCGAACTCCAAGATTTTCAATCAGCTCGAAGTCATTTTTCCATCGATTCCAGTGGTCACATGCTTCACCACTGCGTTCCAATTCCTTTGAGTTTTCAAATTGTGTCCAATTATTCTGATTATGACCTTCAATCTGATGTGATGCTGTAGCAACACCCCATGCAAATGCACTGGGGAAGTCTACATCAGTTAGATCGATGTTATTCCAATTCAGGTGCTTTTCGGGATTACGGATTTGCAAGTACATAATCGTCAATGTGTAGCCGGTAATGATCAGTCCGGCCACATACCACCATTCCATGATGTCGGGTTCTACCGACGTGAGATAATCACTTCCACAATTCACTGTGACCATGATGCCCAAGATTTTGGCGTCTCCCTCACATGCATGGCAACCAATCTCAAACGATTTCCATATGCAGACTTGATGTGTGGATCAACTTGATTAAACGCCCATTTGGCTAAATTTTCAGCAGTTGGAATGAAATCAACGACTACTGTTCGATGGTCAGGCCCCATCAATTCAAGCGCTTCACGGGCAACATCATCTCCTTCGTAAACGACAAATGCATGGTCGACAATGTCGTGTACATGCTCAGTCAGAATCGCAGATACATCACTGAAATCAATGAGCATACCTTCATCAGAAACACCTGAAACATCTACCACATCACCCTCAATTTCTGCTTCCCATCGATATCGATGACCATGCATATGGCGACACTTGCTCTTGTGATTAGGCACACGGTGACCAGTGTCAGTTTCAACCCATCTTCGAATTCTTGTTGTCATGTTTTCATCTCCTTATCTAATTGTAGCGCATTTTCCAGAACGATTTCCCATGGTTCTGAATAGGCAACAGGATCATTGCGACCGATTGCGTGAAATGCCAAAATTCTCTCGACGTCTGCACCACTGCGTCCAGAAGACCTTCCCTTAGAATCAGGATTGTAGGAAGTATTCGTATTGGCAAATACGGTATCAAAATCAAGATTCAATGACTTTAGTGACTGCTCAGCATCTCTGAGAATCGATTCCTTGTCACCATCGATATATGGCAAATGGAAGCTCACCTTTTCACTGTCCCAGTTTCCAATTTCAAAAGCCATTGAAATGGCATCATAAAATTCGGGTCGACAATCTGGATAGATTGTATGGTCTCCACTGTGAACACCAAGCGCAATGATGACATTGCAATTTTCTCGCAGTGCAATGGAAAGAGCATATCCATACAAAATCGATGAAAATATCGCATTCCTGTTGGGTACAACCGTCTTTTTCATCTGCTCTTCCTCATAGTGACCTTGGGGCACATCAAGGTCCTCAGTAGTCAATGCAGAGTGAAAAATGCCCATCGCAGAACTCAGATCTGCAATTTCGTGTTGAACTTCATGACCGTTAATCGCCAAATATTCGATGTTCGCTTTTGCACGCTCTAATTCAATTACGTGTTTTTGGCCATAATTGTAGGATAGACAGCTGACCTTGTATCCATCTGCCAATAGACGCATCAGCAAAGCGGTACTGTCCATGCCACCTGAAAGTGCCATCACTGCTCGCATCAGAGTACCCCCATCCATTTGTGTGTCTGTAGACTCAAACGCCATCCTGAACTGTTTTTCACCAAACGTTCAACAGTTTGAAACGACTGTCCATTTTTTTCGACTGAGTCAGTATCAATGTAGCAGGGTTGCAAGAACAGATGAGTAAATCCGTCGATCAATTCATCATACATCGACAATTCTTGACCGCAGTATACGACTTTCAATTCATCTCCATGGCGTTGTTTGATCGAGGCATTGGGATACAACTGGTCTTTGGGCGACACACAAATCCAGTCAATAATCGGGTCGACAGGAATGGTCCCATTGGTTTCGATAGACAAACTGATGCCATGTTTCTTCAGAGCCGAACCTATAGTAGAAAGGTCTTGCAATGCGGGTTCGCCACCGGTGAAAATAACTCGTTTACAGTCGTAGGAGATCACCTCTTCAACGATTGATTCAAGTGTTCGTTCTTCATAGGTCAGAAAATCCGTATCACACCATTCACAGCGTAGATTGCAATTGCCAAACCTGACAAAAACATGTGGGATACCAGAATGGTATCCTTCTCCCTGTACTGAATGGAAGATTTCTACAATTGGATAACTGATCATGATATCACCTAATTGCAACCCAAGATTGGACTTACTTGCGAGTTAAATGTGCAAATCCAGTCGGTATGAATAGAGACGAGTGTATTGAAGGCAACATCACCGTAATTGGCATTGAGGCTACCATGTGCAGTTAAACCAACCACAGTCCACTGGCCATTCAGATAGGCGTATGTAGGACCGCCTGAATCACCCTGAACAGAGGTCCCTTCCATGGATAATGGGGTCGCATCACTGTTCCCAGATCCAGCATACGCGTAACTTCCTTGTTGTAACGTGGATGTTTCACCGTCTGCCAATGAATTGTGATTCTCTGATGGGCTATCAAAATCATAGACGACGAAACCACCATGGAAATGATGATCACCGTTGTATTCGTGGGGTGGGACTAAATCTCTCACAATACGGTCAAGGACATTAGACCATGCGCGCCTTTGTGAATATTCACCATCACCATCGTCTAAGCAGTAATCAGAACATTCAGAATAGCCTAAATCATATCCACCATAACCTGCAGTGAAAATAGTCGAACCGATTTGCAAACTGTCAGTTGTTGATGTATTGTCCCAAACCGCAACATTTGCAATATCGGCACCGATTGACTCACTCAATTTGATGAGTGCAATGTCGACACCTGATTCCATGATTTCAGAATCACCTTCCCAACCTGGATGGATGTAGATATCTGAGACGGGATATACAGCATCGAAATGACCCAAACCAACATCGACACCGAGGTATACACCAGTTTCACTGGCAACAAGTTCGTCAACAACGTGAGCCGCGGTCAATACCCACTTTTCGGATATTATCACACCACTACCAGAAAAGTATTGGCCCTCATTATCCTCTCCATAGATGTTGACTGTTGATGAAAAATCAGGATAGTCTTTGTCAATCGTGAATGGGAATCTATTGGCTCCGAGATCTTCGTATAAACCAGCATCGACATCGTGACGAAATCCAAACTCAGGCGTTTCCTCGAGCTCAAAAATCTCACCTAAACTGGCAAACAATACAGCGATGAGTAACACGAAGGTTACGATTACAGCAAAGCCAGCGATGCCGATACCAATCCATACATTACGGCTAATTCGTGATCGTTTTGGTGATGTTTGGTAGTAAATCATCCCCGGTTGTGCAAATTGATTTGTTTGTGGGTATGCCTGTATTGTCGTATGTTGTACAGGTGCTACATTTGGGGCCAAGGATTGTGTTTGCTGGGGATTGACAAAATTCGGATAGTATTTCCTTGTGTACAATAGCGCCTGTTCTTGTGTGTATCCTTGGGCAATCAGTGAGTTGTAATACTCAAAATCTGGGCCCATGTAAACACCTACATTTACTGACGAATCAACTGCATTAACTCGGATCGTGCTTCAGATTTGTCAAAAAATACACCGCGCATTGCAGAAGTGGTCATGACTGCATTCTGCTTCTTTACACCACGACATTGCATACATCCATGAGATGCTTCTACAATTACGGCACATCCCAGAGGTGAAAGGTGCTCTTCCAAATCGTCAGCGACACCCTTTGTAATACGCTCTTGATTCTGTAAACGCCGAGCGTGCATGTCTACGATTCTTGCTAATTTGCTGATGCCAACAATTCTGTCCACCGGGATATATCCAACATGAGCGACTCCTTTGAATGGCTGAAGGTGGTGTTCGCATGTACTGTGGAATTCGATATCCTTCAGTAGAACGATACCATCGTATCCCTCAGCGTTGAATGTTGAATCTAACACCTCTGATGCTGACTCATTGTATCCAGAAAATATCTCACTCCAAGAATTGATAACTCGCTTGGGTGTATCGATGAGTCCTTCACGACTTGCATCACCCTCAATGTACTCTAGGAGTTTCCTAACCGATTCTTTTGCCTCCTCAACTGTGACCATTCAATCATCCCCTATACGCCCATGGCGACTATCAATTGCATCCAATTGATCTAACAATTTCCTGCAAGCTGTTCGAATTGCATCTGCAACGCTGACAAATTTCGCACCATCACCAACATGAATTTTTAGATCGTCAAGCAGTTGCTGCGGGACGTCGAGACTCACTTTAGGCATGAAATCGGGTCATGTCAATAGCATAAATAGTATTCGTATAGTAATACCATGGTATTACGATAAGGATTCTACCAAATCCTCTCGGTTGAATTGTTTCGATGCCCACCATATCGCTCCAACTGCATATATGATTGAAGTTGAAGTCCACATGAGAATATGCATTGGATCATAAATCCCCATCAGGGCCTCTCGCATGGCCAATGTAATATTGAACACAGGAAGCAAGAACCACCAAAGTTCAATGCCTTCCAGATTGACAAATTGTGCAAACAATGTCGGTACAACAAAGACGACCACCATCGGACCCAATATGCTACCTGCTTCACGTACACTATGGGCTCGTATAGCAACTGCCAGTTCAATTGCGACGACGAATATCGCAAACAAAATCACGCTTAACATCAGCAACCCTAGATCACGGATTGTTATTTCCGGCACATCGAGGGCACCGGATGTGATGAAACTCACGGCAAATAGCAAACCAATCATTTGCCCCAATACACTTGCGCATGCCACTACAGCAACAGCCAACCATTTTCCAAATAACAATTCAGTGCGTGCTGTTGGTGTACAAAGTAAGGCCTCCATCGTACCTCGTTCTCGCTCACCCGCAGTCAAGTCAATTGAGGGTTGAATAGCGGCAGTTGTCGTCCACATGGCGACGACAAGGGGGATGAACATCGCCAACCCCATCGCAGCGAGTTCGCCACCACTTGCAATATCGGCACTATTCTGATCACCATCCCAATGAATCGGGTCAAATGTTTCAGCACGTGTGAGATTATTCTGCTCTAATGTATTGTTGATTACATCTGATTCCCATGCCAAAACGGCATCTAATGTGCGTGTACGCGCTTCCCAAGATAATTCATTCGTTGAATCGGATAGAATGGCATAATTCCATGATTCTGAGGCATTCGATTCAACTTGCTGCAACCTCAAAATTGCATGTATTGTGGATCCCCCATCGCTATTGATTCGTTGGGCATCATTGCCAGGTTCAGATAAACTTGAGACATTGGTAAGATCCGCCCTGATGATTTCTAAATTTTGATATTCTAGATAAGTGGTTAAATTATCACTTAATTCACCCTGGACTTCAATTTTCAGTTCATACTCAGATAATTCTGCAGCCTCACCCTGTAAAAAGAGAGGGAGTGCGATGAATATAGCCGGGAAAATCAGCAACGGTACCAGAACCATTGCCAATACCGTTCTCCAATCACGCACAAAATCAATCAATTCCTTGCGTGCAACGATAAGCACACGTGAGAAATTGAATCGTGTCATCAATTCCCACTCCTTGTAAGCATTCTACGCCACACTCTAGCGATTTTACCTTCATCTTCTGTCGATTCTATGCGGGATTCATCTTCTGTTAACGCGACATATGCCTCTTCCAGATCTTTCGTCCCAGTCTCTTCTAACAGTGCCTGAGGTGTCCCATCAGCTCGAATGGTACCATTGTGAATGATGACGATTCTATCGCAGACTTGCTGCGCTTCCGCTAGATTGTGGGTACTGTAGATGACGGTGCCACCTTCATCGCCGAGTTTACGGACGAGTTTTCGAACCATTCGAGCACTGGTTACATCCAAGCCACCCGTTGGTTCGTCCAAGAGTAGAATTTTTGGCCCATGTGAAAGCGATCTCAATAACGCTGTTTTTTGCCTCATACCCCTGGAAAATCCCCGAGTTGGGCGATGAAGATCCTCGTCGAAATTCAGCAACTTAGCGAACCTTTCAGTACGTGTCCAAGCCATGTCATCATCGACACCATTCAGTCGACTATGATATCGAATATTTTCCCATGCAGTCAATCTGGCATACAATCCCGTGGCTTCTGGTACAACTCCAACGTGATCACGCATCTTGTGGATATCTACTGCGCCACCTTCAATCATCCCTTGGACATCGCCTGATGATGGGCGATACAACCCGCACAATAGCCGTAATAGTGTGGTTTTTCCAGCTCCATTCCCACCCACTAGTCCGACCACTTCACCTGAATTGAAAGTGACATCAACGTCTTGAAGTGCAGTCACCTCTTTGAAGGATTTAGTGACTCTAGATACAGTCAACAAGGGTTCTGACACATTGGCACCTCATTGTGTAACGTACTGCACCAATTCAACAAGAACTCCACCGGTACTAGAGGGATGAACAAAGGCAATTTTCGTACCATGGGCACCATCCACAGGTGTTTCATGAATCATGCAAATATCAGCATCAATCAGGTGTGCGATAATCGCCTCCAAGTCATCGACCTCAAAAGCCAATTGCTGGATACCAGGTCCCCGTTTATCGAGAAATTTACCTATGGGTGTGTCTCGACCAAGGGGTTCTAGCAACTCGATTTTAGGGGAATCACCACGATCAGTATCGAAGAATCGAATGTTCACACCTTGTTCGTCGTTGGTTTCATCACGCCCCTGAATCAATCCAAGAACAGTCCAGAATTTGGTTGCCTGCTCGATATTGTCAGTGGCAATTCCGATATGATCTACCCTAATGGCCAATTAATCACCTCAAAATCCACTCGGAGCCGACCAAGTCCCAAATACCAATTTCATGGCATTCATAATTTCGCCCACACTACAGTAAACACGCACAGCATGCAAAATTAGTGGGAACAAATTCGCGTCCGTATTTGCTGCTTCTGTAATTGCATTAAGCGCTTCAAGCACGATTCGCTCATCTCGAATTTCATGCAATTGTTTCATCTTGGCAGATTGCATTTCAGAAATTCCAGGGTCAATTTCCTCTCCCTCGTATTGTAAATCTTCATCCATTAAAGCATGATTTACGCCTACAACCTTCCTTAGATGACTCTCAACATCTTGCATTTGTTTCCATGCAGAATCATGGATTCGTCTTTGTTGGAAACCAGATTTAAGTGCAACGAGTGCTCCTCCCATTGAATCAATTTCCTCAATCAACTCTAGAGCCTCGTTGAATATGGTTTGAGTCAGTGCTTCTACATGATAGGAACCTGCCAATGGGTCAACGACATCAGATACACCAGTTTCTTCCGCCAAAATCTGCTGTGTTCGTAATGCAATCGTCGCACTTTCGTCCGTAGGCAATCCAATGGCTTCATCATACGAATTGGTGTGTAGGGATTGAGTACCACCCAATACTGCCGACATTGCTTGATATGATACTCGTGCCACATTGTTCAGCGGTTGTTGTGCAGTCAATGTCACGCCTGCGGTTTGTGTATGGAATCGTAACATGGTTGACTTGGGATTTTTAGGAGCGTAGCGTTTAGTCATCAGATGGTGCCAAAGTTTTCTCGCCGCACGGAATTTAGATGCCTCCTCAAAGAAATCATTGTGGCAACCAAAGAAGAATGACAATCTAGGCGCAAATTCATCTACATCCATACCTGTAGAAATGGCAGCATCAACATAAGCCAACGCATTTGAAAGTGTGAATGCGACTTCTTCAACTGCTGTTGCACCTGCTTCACGAATGTGGTATCCCGAGATACTAATTGTATTCCAAAGTGGATGGTGTTCAGCACAGTGACTGATTAGATCCGTGATTAAACGCATGCTGGGTTCTGGAGGAAAAACATGTGTGCCACGTGCGATATATTCCTTCAAGATGTCATTCTGAACCGTACCACGTATCTTTCTTGTATTCCCGCCTTGTTCTTCACATACTGCAACATATAGCGCGAGTAAGACGATTGCTGGGCTATTGATTGTCATAGAAGTCGATACCTGATCTAACTCAATTTGATCAAATAAAGCGCGCAAATCCAGAATTGAATCGATGGCAACTCCCACACGACCAACTTCTCCTAAACTGAGTGGATCATTGCTGTCCATACCCAACTGTGTAGGCAAATCAAATGCGACAGAAAGCCCACTTTGACCTCGATTAAGCAGTGTTAGGAATCTCTTGTTTGTTTCTTCGGCACTACTGAATCCGGCATATTGTCGCATCGTCCAATATCGGCTTCTATACATCGTCTCATGTACTCCACGAGTGTAAGGTGCTTGGCCAGGATATTCAGAATTGACAATAACATCATCGGCTGTAGGAACATCTGAAATCGGCAAACCACCAAGGGTTTCAAATGATTCCTTACGCAATTTCACGGGGATTCCTCGCATTGACGAAAGGGTTGACGCCTACAATCGTTACGCGGTCACAATTAGCAGCACGTATCATCGTCACAGCAATTCGACTTGGGTTGTTCATCATGATCAACACCACCCGGGCCGTGAACATGTCCATGTGCGACCTCACTCTCTTCAGCAACTCTGACATCAATTACTTCAACTTCAAAGTGCAATGTTTTGCCTGCCATTGGTGGATTAAAATCACATTTGACAGCAGTTTCTGTGATTGCAACGATCCTAAAGGGTCCAGCATCCGACATGAGCATCATTCCGAGGTCCAATGGCATATCTTCAGGAAACATTCCTCTTGGGACTTCCTGGATTAACGCCTCTGTAGGATGTCCATATGCATCTTCAGGTTCAAGTGTAAATGATCGGGTATCACCAGTTTTAGCACCCATGATTTCACGTTCGAAACCTGGGATCATCTGTTTGTGACCGACCAAAAAAACCAGTGGATCGCCACCGATGCTGGTATCAAATGTTTCTTCACTGTCTGGAAATGTTCCCGTATAGTGGACTGTTGCTACTGTGTTTGCTTCAATTTTTGTCATGTTATCACCTACGTGTCGTCAAAGAATCAATGAGTTTCTCTATACGATTGAAACAGCTTTCTGAAATAATCCCTGCAGCCATTTTCTCTTGCAAGAATGCTTTTGCCTCATCAACACCTTGGCGTTGACCCTTGGCAATGGTCTGGCTAAGTACATTGGAACGATGCTCATCTTCAACTCCTTCATCTTCTAAAATTCGCCGCATGTCATATTTGAATTCCATAGATTTACCTTGGTTCAATTTTTTGACTCGTTTTGCCTGACCCTGTGGGCGGTTACGCTTACCATGCCGACCACCTTTACGCTGCTGACCTGCAGGCTTCGCCTGTTTTTTGAAAGGGTTGGAGGGTTCCTTCTTTTTCTGAAAAGACTCTTCTTTCGCGTTTTGAGTTTCAGTTGCCTTAACCCGCGTTGCTTCGATGAGTTCGCGTGCCCTCTCATCTGTTTTACGCTGTAATTCGGTTTGTTTGGCATCAGATTGCTTGCGCAATCCAACACTTTTACCAGCCCGAGCTGGTGCAATGGGAGCGGCTTTTTGTGCAGATTTTTTGCGTGCATTTCCAGCAGGTGCAACGGGGGGCGCTTTCGTCTTATTTCCTGGTGGAGCCGGAGGTCCAGATTGACCGCGGCCACGACCTGATTTGTGACCTCCCCTTGGAGATTTTTTACTGTCGGGAGCAGAATTTCTAGGGTTCTTGAACGGATTTGATGGCTCATCCCTCGCACCCAAGTCTAACTTCCTCCAACCGGACCTCTAGTCGACCCGCAATAAGGGTTGGCTTTCCGCATCCTAATTCCAAAGTATGGGTGTTTCGTCTGTACGCAGATCCTGCCTTACACCGGATTGATTCAGTTTAGTCGGTTCACCCCACAGCAATTGTAGACGACCGAGTGTTGCAATCATACTACCATTGTCGATACAAAGGGGCTTAATCGGTACATGTGAAGATCCAAATCGATCCTTTGACATCATGTCACACATACTACGTAATCTCTCATTGCAAGCAACTCCACCACCTAGCAGCAATTCTGATTTTCCGGCATGGGCCATCGCTCGTTCTGCGACTTCGACACATGCTGCAAAGGCATGTTCTTGCAGGGACCAACACACTGCTTCCAAGGGTTTGCCTTTTTCTACAAGATTTAGAGCGGCATTGAGGATACCTGAAAATGCCAAATCCATGCCCTGTACCGCATAGGGTAACTCAAGACCGTCAAGTGTTGGATTCGGGTTATTCTCCAACCACTGGTTTGCCAATTGCTCAATCTTAGGTCCACCAGGAAATGGGATGCCCTGCTCGCGTGCAAACTTATCCAACATATTTCCAATTCCAATGTCCAAAGTCTCGCCAAGAACACGATATCTACCATCTAATCTGGCGATTACTTGAGTATTCCCGCCGCTCGCATACAGCAATACTGGATCATCACAACCACATCTCTCACGTCCGACTTCGATATGAGCGACACAGTGGTTGACACCGACCAATGGTACATCCAATTTAGTTGCTAAAGATCTAGCGACAGAAGCACCGATTCTCAAACAAGGACCTAAACCGGGACCTTGCGAATATGCAATCGCCTTAACCTCATTCACATCTACTTCCTCGCTGAGAAGCTGTTGTAAAATTCCACCAGCGCGCTCTGCATGATGATCAGCAGCTTCCCTAGGGTGAATGCCCCCCTTAACGGGTCGTACGAATGCCGACACCGACTTACCAGGTACACCCAAACCATCGACCCAACCGATCGAGAATGTGTGAGCTGTAGATTCAATTCCTAGTACAATACCACCAACATCTCGGCTACGATTTAGCTCGCAGGAGGGCTTTGATGTGTCAAGAACCATGTTGAGCGCATAAGGCACACCCTTTCAAGCCTGATGGATTACCCCATGTCATGGCACAAGATGTGCAGCGTCAGATTTTCGTGAACGCTGGTCCAATTGCACATTTTGCGAGTGGAGACACCAGCTCACCACTTGTGGGTGCAGAGATGCATTCAGATTTGCAACTATATCCTTCAGGAATGGGATTCGTTGTAGAATCTGGTATGTTTGTACATTTTGCAAGTTCAGAAGAAATCATACAAGAGTACAGTAATTCCGCTATGATTGACTTACAAGGAAAAGCTGTAATTCCAGGTTTTGTCGATGCACATACACATCTATTGTGGTCTGGTGACCGTTCTGCTGAAATGCGAATGCGTCAACAAGGCATGTCTTACAAGGACATCGCTGCAGCTGGTGGTGGAATCCGATACACTGTCGAAAAAACTCGTGAATGTCAGAATTTTGATCAGATTGCTGAACAACGAATCCGACAGTCCATCTCACTGGGAACAACTGCAATTGAAGTTAAATCGGGATATGGGCTAGACACCCAGACTGAATTGAGAATGTTAGAGTCCTATTTTCGAATGCGTAAAAAATTCCCAAGCCTCAGCATCCACATCACCTGGATGGGTGCACATGACATCCCCAATGGTATGGATCGAAAACAGTATGTTGAATCTGTATTATCAGAGCAGCTACCATCGGTACTCGAGCAAGGTTATGCTGATTCTGTTGATGTTTTCTGTGAGCCGGGTTGGTTCACACTTTCTGATACAGAAGACATTTGCAAGGAATCCATCAATGGCGGGTTGAATGTGAGACTGCATGTGGACGAATTTGTAGATGGCGGTGGTCTTGACTTAGCAGCTGAACTAGGAGCACGAACTGCCGATCACGCTTTGCACTCAAATCATGATGCCAGAGAAAATGCATCTAAGGCTGGAACAGTTCAGGGTTTCCTACCAGGTACACCTTACGTGCTCGGAAATGATAACTGGCCTCCTGCTATCCTTTGTAACGAAAACAATTGGGCTTGGAGCCTTGCCAGTGACTTTAACCCGAACTGCCAATCATTGTCGATCCCGATGGCTGGTTCATTAGCGACACATCGAATGAGAGTGGATCCGATCGCAGCCCTGGCAGCATCGACGAGAAACCCTGCGACGACATTGACAGATGACAGATTGATTGATGGCATCATATCAGTAGGTTCGAAAGCCAATTTCAATGTCCTTCATTCACATTTGATTGAATCTTGGTGTCAGACACCTGGTCAGTCTCCGATTTTTGAAACCTATATCATGGGTGAACGTTATTAGCCTTCTATTATTTTAAAATCGGCTAATTGTTCAGTAACTCCCTAATCGTTAATTCATAAAAGCAATTATTGGAAATACAAGACTATCCAGTTATTCAGCACTCTATGAGTGCCGATAATCCATGTTATCGGCCCTTAATCTTCTATCAACAATTATCAATGCCGCGCAGTACATCGATTAGAAGCCGTATCGACATATTTTGCCACATTTGAGCTCTCTACCCTAGGGTATGAGCGTACGAAATGCTGGTGGGCCCGGCCAGATTTGAACTGGCGATCTTCGCCATGTCAAGGCGACGTCATAACCCCTAGACCACGGGCCCTTGCAACCTGTCGTGAACCGTACTGTATAT